>ERZ791746.144-NODE-144-length-74994-cov-13.722241_pt1 | contig 74994 bp, 61 predicted proteins | sample MGYA00510038_ERZ791746 | MGnify/ENA primary metagenome ERZ791746 (study PRJEB30046, sample SAMN00792018) | human gut metagenome | study: EMG produced TPA metagenomics assembly of the A metagenome-wide association study of gut microbiota in type 2...
CGCCGAAAGTACTTGGCTGGAAGCGGCCTGGGAGGATAGGAAGCTGCTGATTAACTAAAAGCTCAACCGTAAGGTTGGGCTTTTTATTTTATCCTCATTCTTGTGATTTTGGCCGGAATGGCTGGGAGGAACAAGCTGCTGATTAATGACGAATACCCCAATCGCAGGATTGGGGCTTTTTTCATATGTGTGAAAGTGAGGAGTTAGGAGTGAGGAGTGAGGAGTGGAGGTGCGGCGCACGAATTATATAGCGCCGCTTTTTTATATGTTTGCCCAATAGGTTGTAGACCTCCCCTCTTTAGAGGGGAAAAGTAAGCGAACTGATTTCGTAGGGAACCGAAGGTGACTGAGAAATCAGTGAGACACTTTCTTCGCCGCAGGAGGAACTACCGGAAAGATGATCCTGATAAAATGCGGATAAACCCAGCATGCAGGCCCTTAGAGAAGGGCCGCGGCAAAGCCGCAGGATGGATGCCGCGGAGCGGCTGATGCTCTGTAAGCGGTAAGCTGACAGCTGTAAGCATTCAGGTGGCTGAGGAGTATGTGTATACGTTTCCGGTTAATCGGATGGATGGGGCTAAAGGTAGTAGGCCCTCTCGCTTCGTTCACCAACCGGGTTGTTGATGCTTCGCATCGGGGCATGAGGTGGAGCAGTGGTGCTCAGTTTGCTTCACTGAATTCTCATATCTGCTTTTTCGGAAGTCTCCTGCTTCGCAGATCCTGCCTCTGCGAGGCAGATCCATCCCCTGCCCTTTGGGCAGCCCCCTTCTCCAAGGGGGCACTTGCTTACCGGTATTTTCAATAGGTAAGAAAACGAATAGCATGCAGCCTTTCGCGGCTCTGCCGCGGGCCCTCAATGTTTCACTCAATTCTCAATTCTATCCCAACCATGCAGCCCCTTGGAGAAGCCAAAGGCGCAGGATGGATGCCGCAAAGCGGCAGATTCCTGTAAGCGGTAAGCTGACAGCTGTAATCATCTAAGCGGAAAGCTGTCAGCATAAAACATCCTGCCATCGTGTAGATAGCAGGATGTTTTGTTTGTGGTGGTTATTTATTACCGTTCTCCCAGTTTCTTGTCGTACATATAGAGGAGCCCCGGGCAGTCCTTTGCTTTTTCGAAAGCCGCCACGTTATCCCGGCCGTTTACTTCTTCTTCCACCTGTTCATCGATGAACCACTGGAGGAAGAGTTCCGTTTCGATGTCCCCTTCCTTCCGGGCCTGGGTAAAGAGGTCACGGATAAGGCCGGATACCCATTCTTCATGGGCCAGGGATTCTTTCGCCACTTCCAGGGGGTCATCGTAATGCCTGTCGATGCCTCCGATGGGGAGGAAATCTACGACCCCATCCCGGTCTTCGATGTAGTTGATGATTTTGAATCCGTGCTGCCGTTCTTCTTCATACTGCTTGTCCAGCCATTTGGCGTATCCCGGAAGGGCCCGGTGTTTCATGTCCTGGGACATGGACCGGTAGAGCCAGGCGGAATGAAATTCTACATTGATCTGCTGGATGAGTGCTTTGCGGATAGATTCTGACAGTTTCATAATAAGATCTCCTTTACTGTAACTTTGCGGCGTGGCCGCCGTGCTTTTGATGGTTCCAGTATAGCAGGAGAATTTTCGAATGAAATTGACAGGTATCAAATACCGGAATGGTTTACCGATTTTTCTCTATAAATAACAGACTCTTGTCTACGGTCAATTTTTTCTGGCAGTTTTTCCTGTATACTGTTTCCGAAATGAAGAAATGATCATCCCCAAAGGGGGGAGCATTGAAAAGGAGGAACCTATGATGAATAGAGTGGTTAATGAAAGCGGTGTATTTCAGTTAAAGGACCTGGTACCCTATGGAGACAGGAAGGTTATATATAAGAATCTCATTGAGAATAATCGAGCCCGGTTTGCTGTGATTTCCCTGGCAGCCGGGGCCGGGCTGCAGGAACATCCGGCGCCGCAGGATGCCCTGCTCTTTTCCCTGGATGGGGAAGCGGTATTCACCTATGAAGGGAAGAACCATGTATTCAAGGCAGGAAATCATTTCTCCATGAAGAAAGGGGATCGGCATCATATCGAAGCCACCACGAATTTCAAGTTTGCCCTGCTCCTGACGGAACCGGAAGAGTAAATAGGGTTCAGGTCAGGAGATGGTGGCGGCTTTGCAGCAGGTATCCAGGAGGGTTCGAAAGGATCAATAGGTTCCAAAACATTTCGCGGAGCCCGTTCCGCTATTTTCTCTCTATCTTTTTATGATTCTTGATATCAGTCAATTTTATTTTTAACGGTTTATCTTATACTATGGGCAGATCGGAGATGAAGCAAATGGCATATAAAACACAGGGCCAGGTCTTTTCCCTGGCACAAGACAACCGGCCCCTTCCGGGGTGTACGATTTCCCGGAGGATTTATGAAGATGATTCCATGTACATCCTTCTCTTTTCCCTGGGAAAGGGGACCGATATCAGTGATACGGCCTACGGACAGAGCCATTTCTTTTATGGCCTCGCCGGGACTGCTGTGATCCGGCAGGGGGAGGAGCAGGTTCTCAAAGAAGGGGATGCTTTTATTTCTGAGCCCCAGGTGCCACTTTCTGTATCGGCACCGGAGGATACGGTTTATCTGGAAATTGGATTGAAAAAGGAGGACAAAACTATGAATGAAGTGATCAACGAAAAAGGAGTATTTCAGCTGAAGGATCTGGTGCCCTACGGGGAAGATCAGATCATCAATAAAGGTCTTATTGAAAATGACAAGGTACGGTTTGCGGTGATTTCCCTGGCCAAGGGATCTACCCTCCCGGACCATGCAGCTCCCAGGGACGCCCTGCTCTTTGCCCTGGACGGGGAAGCGGTGTTCACCCATGAGGGGAAGGACTATGTATTCCAGGCAGGCGATAACTTTGCCATGAAGAAGGGGGATCGGCACCACCTCAAAGCCACCACGAACTTCAAGTTCGCCCTGCTCCTGACGGAACCGGAGGAGTAAGAGAATTATCGGGATGGATGACAGAGGGCCATACATATGAAGGGTTCATAAGGGTTGTGGGTTGGCATCGCTGCGCTTGCCAACCGGGTTGTGGCTTCAAAGTCGCTGCGCTCGTTGAAGCGGGAGCATGAGGTTGAATAGCCGCCTTTGGCGGCGGACCACCCTTATGCCCCGGTGCGAAGCACTTATAACCCAGTCGGGCCAGCGCAGCGGCACCCGACCCACCACCCTTAGCCCCATTTATATGATGGGCCGACGGTATTCACCAACTGAATCATTTATCAGCAAGCCATGCAACCTCTCAGGGGCGTGGCTTTTTCTTTTGTATGGAAGGGAATTATAGGGTACAATGGAGGCAGCCTATGTGGATGGTTCAGAAACAGGGAGGTATGAAATGGCAAAATTAAAATATACGAAAAGAAAAGATAATACGGCAAGCTTTATTTCCCTATTGAAACCCGCTGATGATGATGGACTCATCGGGGCCGTGGAAAACCTGTTAGACATGTTGATTGAAAGGGGAGTTATTTCCAGAGACCAGGCCAATGAATGGGTAGGGACTATGGATGAAGGAAAAAATGCGAAAATCAAAGCACAAAAATCGATAAGACGGAAGGCTGTTCCCATGGGAAAGGGTTATGTCATCAGCGTGGCCCTGAAATCATCAGGGCTATATCAGCATATTTCGGGGCTGTACCGGCATATCAGGGTGCCGGCGTCCATGCTGCTGTCTGATTTTGCCGCGGCCATCCTGGATGCCTATGATTTTGATGAGGACCATATGTCTGCCTTCTTCATGGATAACCGCCCCTGGAGTGATGTGGATTCCTACTATTCCGGTGAGATGGATGATGATTCCCGGGTCATGGGAAATACACGGCTGGCCGATGTGGGCTTGACGAAGGGGAAAAAGTTCCTTTATATTTTTGATTTCGGCGATGAGTGGACTTTCCGCTGCCGGGTACTCCGGGAAGTGGACGATGCGGCGGAGGATGCGGAAATTGTGAGGTCCGTAGGAAAGGCACCGGACCAGTATCCCGATTACGATGCCATGTATGATGAGGAATGAAGGTTTGTGAGTATATGGCGCAGATCTTTGAATGGAGCTAAGGGTGGTGGGCGAGCGCAGCGATGCCAACCTACCACCTTTAGCCCCATTCATCCGGATTGGCCGACAACCCTTTGGGCCCAATAAAAAACAGCGCGAAAGCGCTGCTTTTTTACTTGCTTCATTTCTTCAGCATCATTTTTCCCTTCAGGTGAATCCCCGGTTGGCCGGGGATATAAATGTTGGTCCACACGTTCAGGGTATTCCAGTTCTGCACGTGGATGACGGCGATACCGTTATTTTCCTGCCAGTGCACCATGAAGACGTGATCTGCCACTTCCACGGCGGTGTAGTCCATAGTATCCGTGTATCCCTTGTCTTCTCCGCCGGTCTGGGTGAAGGTGAAGGTCCTGTTGTCGTGGAAATCGAGATCAAAGGCACTGGCCGGCATGAAATCCACCAGCACATGATGACTTACGCCAGGGTACAGGTTTTTCCGTTCCCATGATTCCACTCCCGTAATAACCTTAGCACCGAAGGTGAGGGTGTCTTTGCCGTCCAACTGGGGGTATTTGTCTGTCATAATGGAGACAATGGCGTCCGCGGTCTTGCCGCTGGCCAGGGCATCCCGGTAGTCTTTGAGATAGGACAGGGTGCAGTCCAGGATGGAGGGGCTTTCTTCCGGATTATCCCCATAGTGGTGGCTGGCGATGACGTTCTTAGGGGCAAGGCTCTTCATGGCTTCCACCTGGAGAATCCATTTGTCCAGTTCATTCAGGCCCCTGGCGTCCGCCATCCAGGGATGGCTGCCTTCGGCCAGGGATACGCCGCCAAGGATGGTGCCGGTGGAGGGGACGTAGAGGAAGGAGTGAGTCTCATCGTCCTCATTCCGGATGATCCGGATTTCATGGTTTTCCAGGAGCGGCAGTTCTTTCACTGCCTTCGGAACGATGAAGCTGTCCGGCTTGTCGTCACCCAGGGCATCTTTCCAGACTTTCAGTTTTGGTTCCATGGTGGCGGAAATCATCCAGGCCGTCTGGGCGGTGGAGAGAATTTCTGCCTCCGGGAAGGCATCGTGGATGACGGAGAGGCCGAAATAGTAGTCCGGGTCGAAATGGGAAATGAAGATCACCTTCAGTTCCTTGCCGAGGGCTTTGATTTCCCGGACCACCTCCTGGGCTTTGGATTTCTGGAACTGGGCATCCACCAGGAAGGCGTCCTTTTCGCCGTAAATGATGGTGGACGTCACATCGAAAATGGCCTTCGGCCCGGAATGGTAGACTTTGAAAGAAAGGGACATGGTAGGACCTCCTGTAGGGAAAATAGGGGAAATGGGGAATGTCTTTCGTGAACACTCTCACGCAAAAGCCTCCGGCTGTTAGTTAGGAATGAGGAGTGAGGAGTGAGGAGTGAATGTGGCGGCGCATAAAAAATAGAAGCGCCGCGAATTATATATTTTCTTCTTTGAGCCCAGGCGAAGCCTTAGCCCTGCTACGCATAGCCATGCCCGCAGGGCATAGCCCCGGCCGACAGGCCGCTGCCCTGGGCCGCAGGCCCTCTTCATCACAGTCCAAAGGCGTAGCCGGTCATGGACATGGAGCCCAGGTTTCTTACGTTATTGAAGACCTTCGGCTTTTCGCCGATGGAAGCGCCGAGGATGTAGGGGAGCGGCAGGAAATGGTCCGGCGTGGGGACTGCGTAGTCTGCATCGGGATGGGAATCGAAGTGAATCACGGCGCTGTCATCCCGGTCTTGTACTTTTCCGGTGATGAACGCATCGAACCGGTCCGCTGCGGGGCTGCCGGCTTCATTGTCCCATTCCACTTTGTACAGGTTGTGCACGATATTGCCGCTGCCGAAGATGAGATAGCCCTCATTACGGAGAGGGGCGAGGGCCTTTCCTGTTTCGTAAGCGGCCTTTGGGCCCGCGGTGCCATCGATGGAAACCTGGACCACCGGGATTTTCGCACCGGGGAACATGTGGGTCAGCACGGTCCAGGTGCCGTGGTCGATGCCCCAGTCATCGCTGATGGAAGATTTCGGCAGGAGGGTGAGCACCCGGTCCGTCAAAGGGCGGTATCCCTTCGGTTCGTATTTCACTTCATACAGTTCCTTTGGAAATCCATACATGTCGTAGACCTGCCGGGGGCTTTTGGCGGACTGCACGAAGGTACCTCTGGTGTACCAGTGGGCGGACAGGGCGAGAATGGCCTTCGGTGTGCCAAAGCGCTTGACCACGTCCTCTCCCAGGTCATGGAAGGCACGGGTCAGTTCATTATCAGCGAGGGCAATCATGGGACTGCCGTGGCCGGCAAAAATTACGGGCATTTTCATGAAAATCATCTCCCTATAGTATTATTTCTATACTTGCGTTCATTATACGACTGCTTTAAAATGAAACACAAGAAGGCAGTTTCCCTTTCGTAAGTATGGAATGCTTGCGTATTGGCGGATCTGCCGATACGGTACTGGTGGGCAGAGTCATAAGCACAGGGCTGCTAGCTTCTAGCTGTTAGCTTTTAGGAAAGATCAATCGCCTGTGGCACTTTCCACTTCATGTTTCCAAAGCTGCCCACGCCGTAGGCTGGCCAGCTTTCCTAACTGCTAATAGCTGGAAGCTAATAGCCCCATGCCGGTGACTCTACTCGCCAGCACCCCAGATCAGGAGGTCAATCATGGAAAATCAATTATTCGGCGTCTGCCCCTTTGTGACGGCCCAGAAACTGCTGCAGGGAAAATGGGCCATCCTTATTCTTCATGCCCTTTCCGGCGGCACGAAACGGTTCAATGACCTGGAACGGGAAATCCACATTACCCATGCCACCCTGTCGTCCCAGCTGAAGTATATGGAAAAGGAAGGCCTCGTCCATCGGGAAGTGTATGCGGAAGTGCCGCCGCGGGTGGAATATTCCCTCACCGACATGGGCCGCCGGTTCCAGCCGGTGCTGGACAGCATCGAGGTCTGGGGAAAGGAATACATCGGCTTCCTCCACGAGAATCGGGCATAATTGGGTATCCCTGCTGCGGATATGCCATCTTTTTCCTGATAGGCATTTGTTATCATAAACGATTGACGATAGTACGATATGGTAGTAATATAAATGTAACTTATTTACTTACTACTATATCGTTTTTTTATGGGAGGAAAAGGGAATGATGAAAAAGAAATGGATGGCCCTGGCCCTGGCAGGGCTGGTATGGATGGGAGGCAGCGCCATGGCTATGGATGTACATGTAGATTCCTCTACAGAGGGCATGAAGGATAAGGTGGCCAGCATCCCCCTGGACGTGCAGGTGAAGACACCTCTCATTAACCAGATTTCCAATGTGGTCTATGAGCAGGTGCCCATGCGGGGATATCCCAATGTGGCCATGAAGATGGACATCCTCCAGCCGAAGTCCGACAAAAAACTGCCGGCCATTGTATACGTCACCGGCGGCGGATTCATCAATGCGAACAAGGATAACGGTATCCAGCTCCGGATGCACCTGGCGCAGGCGGGGTATGTGGTATCGTCCATTGAATACCGGGTAGCGCCAACGGCGAAATTTCCCCAGCCCCTGGAAGACGTGAAGTCCGCCATCCGGTATCTGAAGGCCCATGCGGACCGGTACGGCATTGATCCGGACCGGGTGGGTATCGTGGGCGGCAGTGCCGGCGGCTACCTCACCGCCATGGCTGGGACCACCAGCGGCACAAGAACCTTCGATACAGGGGATAACCTCAATGTCACCAGCGATGTGAAGGCGGCGGTGGACCTCTACGGACTTTCCGATCTCACCCGTATCGGCGACGATTACAGCGCAGAAGTGCAGAAAAAGCACGAATCTGCCGGCGCCACGGAAGCCCTCTGGGTGAACGGATCCCCGGTCTTCGGCGGGGTAGATGGCGGCATCAAAGCCAACCCGAAGGGGGCGGAAGCGGCCAATCCGATTCACTACATTTCAAAGACCTCTGCCCCCATGCTCCTCATGCACGGTACGGCGGACACCGTGGTTTCCCCCAGCCAGACGGACCTTCTTTTCCAGGCCCTCCGGAAGAACCACATCCCCTCGAAACGGTACCTGGTCAAAGGAGCAGCCCACGGCGGGATTTACTGGAACCAGGAGGAAGTACTGGATATCATCACCGCTTTCTTTGATAGTTATCTGAAATGATCGTGGATTAGTATGCAATCGGTCAGAGTCACCGGTGCGGGGCTTCTAGCTATTAGCTGCTAGCAGCTAGGAAAGCTGGCCAGCCTGCGGCGTTCCTATCCATGATTTTGGTGGAATATCATGCCGTAGGCTATGGAGCTTTCCTAGAAGCTAGAGGCTAGAAGCTAGAAGCCTCTATGCCGGTGACTCTGGCCATATGCATACTAAAGCCAGATTACCGAAAGGAGCCTTCCATGAAACTGGACGATACACTGGGATACCTTCTGAACCGTACGGCCCGGCGGGTACATTACCGGATTGACGATTTCTTCAAAGCCCATGGCCTCACCGTAGAACAGTGGATAGCCCTGAAGACCATCAGCGAAAATGCTCCGCTGTGCCAGAAAGAACTGGCCCTCCATATCGATAAGAGCCAGAATACCATAAAGCCCCTGCTTGACCGTCTCATGGACAAAGGACTTATTTCCCGATGTCCCGATGAGAGGGACAAACGGAATATGATTCTTTCCCTCACGGAAAAGGGAAAGCGAAAAATAGAAACCCTGTCTCCCCTGGAGAAGGAAATCAACCGCACCATGGAGGAGACCCTCACCCGGAAAGATATCCGGGATTTACGGGCCCTGCTCCTGAAACTGGAAAAGGGCATGATGGATTGGTGATGGGGAGGATGGTGGCGGCTATCAGCTCAAAGCTGGCCACTGACCGATTCCTGTTATTTGGCTGATAGCCATCAGACAGTCAGACTGCAGACATCAGATGGGACAGGCGGCTTCGCCATATAAACCCGATAATCCATCCTGCACCTTTGGCGCGGCCCTTCTCCAAGGGCCTGCATACTCAGGGATATCGATAGCCGGAGGAAACGATTATCCGGCGGATAGGCATCGGACAATATCAGCGGCGGAGCTGAAAAACCTCAACTCTCAACTCTCAACTCTCAACTCTTTATTTATTCTAAAGGAGAACCATTATGGCATACTACACAAGCAATGAAGAACATCCCATTGATATACTGAACATTAAAGGACTGGAGGCGAAGGTGAAGGCCCGCATGGATCCCGGCGCTTTCGGCTATATCCGGGAAGGAGCAGAAGATGAATGGACCATGAGGGAAAATACAAGGTCCTTTGAAGACAAGCACATCGTTCCCCGGGTACTCCGCGGTATTTCCCATGCCGACCTGTCCACATCCATCTTTGGCATCCCCCTGAAGACACCGGTCATCGAAGCACCATCGGCGGCCCATGGACTGGCCCATATGAAGGGGGAAGTGGATACGGCCATTGGCGCTGCCATGGCAGGCACCCTATTTGCCATGAGTACCTACGGCAGCACAGACCTGGAAGACGCGGCAAAAGCAGCACCGGGGGCACCCCAGTTCTTCCAGATTTATATGAGCAAGGACGACGGATTCAATGAATTCCTGATTCATAAGGCCGTAAAGGCCGGCGTAAAAGCCATCATCATGACCGTAGATTCCACCCTGGGCGGATATCGGGAAGAAGATATTGCCACCCATTTCCAGTTCCCCCTGCCCATGCCGAATCTTGCTGCCTATGGCGCTGCCGATGGCAAGGGAAAGAATATTTCTGAAATCTACGCTGCCGCAAAGCAGGACTTCGTACCCTCCGATGTGGGCAAGCTGAAGAGAATGTCCGGCCTCCCGGTCATCGTGAAGGGCATCCAGTCTCCGGAAGATGCGAAAATTGCCATGGAAGCCGGCGCTGACGGCATCTGGGTGTCCAACCACGGCGGCCGCCAGCTGGACGGGGGCCCTGCTTCCTTTGCGGTGCTGCCCTCCATTGCAGCGGTGGTGAATAAAAAGGTGCCGGTCATCTTTGACAGCGGCGTGAGAAGAGGAAACCATGTATTCAAAGCCCTTGCCAGCGGCGCAGACCTGGTGGCCATCGGCCGCCCCGTCATTTACGGCCTGAACCTGGGCGGCGCTGAAGGGGTGAAGTCGGTATTTGACCACTTCAATAAGGAACTGTCCATCACCATGCAGCTGGCAGGGACGAAGACCATTGAGGAAGTAAAGAAAACGGAACTGATCTGATTGCGATATTTCAGTTTGTCGAGCTGATGGGGCGACGCTGGTGGAGAGAGTCAAACGCGTGAGAGCTTCTAGCTGTTAGCTGCTAGCTTCTAGGAAAGCTGGCCAGCCTACGGCACGAATGACTGACGGAAATACCGGATGGAAGCGCCGCGGGCGGATCAGCCTTCCTAGCTGCTAGTCGCTAGAAGCTAGGAGCTCCATGCGAGTGACTCTATCCAGAAGCATGCCAACCGCCAAACCCCAACAGCTCGTCAAACCGCAATTTGAACGATTCAACAGACAAGGAGGAAATCCTTATGGAACATCGCTGTGTAGCACTGGTGCCCCTTTTCAGCCACCTGCAGGCAGAAGAGCAGGACCGGGTGGAATCCCTGGTGCACCGGAGACAGTTCAGGAAAGGGGAGACCGTGTATGCGCCGGGAGCAGAACCGGTGCTCATTATCGTGGCCACGGGAAAGCTGAAGGTATACCAGCTCTCGGAAAGTGGGAGAGAGCAGCTTCTCCGCCTCGTGGGGCCCGGAGAATATGTGGGACAGAATGCCCTCTTTGGGGCCGTGAATGGCAACGTGTACGTGGATGCCCTGGAAGATACACTGACCTGCACACTTCGGCGCTCCGATTTCACGAATCTCCTCCTGGAAGACCCGCGGCTGGCCATCCGGATCCTGGAAATCAACGCCCGCATTGCGGCGGACCTGGAAACCCAGTCCCGATTCCTCCTCATGGAGGACGTGGGCACCCGGCTGGCCACCTATTTCCTGGACCTCTGCCGTTCCGGCGGCACCGATTCCTTCACGGTTTCCATGAAATGGAAAGAGCTGGCGGCCTATCTGGGCACCACCGCGGAAACATTGTCCCGAAAGCTGAAGGCCCTGGAAACGGAAGGCATTATCCGCAGGAAAGGGCGGCACGTGGACATCCTGGACAAAAAGGGCCTGGAGGACCGGGCGTCCTGAGGAGACCTGCTGCTATGGGTAGAGGTGGGGCATTGAGCCTTTAGCCTTGGGCCTTGAGCTGAGCAGGCCCTACGGACCAGGCCTGTCATTCCCGGCAGATGAAATGACTTACTGTTTTACCAATTTGAGGTCCTGGCCATTAGGATTTCTACGGCGGCTTTGCCGCGGAGCCTTCAATTCTCAACTCTCAAATCTCAATTCTTCCGGTTTCGCCACAGGCGGAACCTTTTTCTTGACAGCTATCAATTACAGAAAGACTCCTTTTCATTATGATGAATATAGATATAGAAAATCATCGTAGAAGAAAGGAGTCTTCTCTATGCATAAGAAAATCAGCTTCACTGTCAATACAGAAAGAAATGCCAACGTAGGCGATACATTCCTCACCTATTCCACCAATACCATGAACGAACTCACCCTGGAAGGAAGTCCGGAGGGCCTCGCACTCCTGGCGGAGCGGCTGCTGGCAGCAGCCCGGGAAGGAAAGGCAGCGGCCATCTCCTTCGAGGATAACCCTCCTGTGAGCCCGGCCTACATGAAACAGAAAGAAGAGGAGGCGGCGGAATTTGTGGAAAAGCTGCCATCCATGGAAGTGGGGAAAAGCTATATTCTCACCTTCATGAAGGATGGGAAGGTCAGGAACCTGGTGGTCACCCCCGATGAAGCGGGAAAGACGTACCACGTCATTTTCGAAGACCACTTCGTGAAGTACTTCCTCCGCCACGAAGAGGGCCGGTACGTCTATGTGCTGTCCAAGTCCCCGTCCCACCGGATCATTCCCCTGGATGGGGTGAAGGAGGCAGTCCGTTTCTTCCTCCAGAACCATGGCGACGGACAGAATGGCCTCGAATGGAAAGAAGGGGCGTAGATGGGGTCGAGGCCGAAATCGAGTGCATTGGCGGCTGTGCCGCTGGACCGCAACTCTATCCATAATCATGGAGGCCCTCGGAGATAGAGGAATTGTTCTATGCCCTTAACCTCCCCTCTTTAGAGGGGAGGGGGACCACGAAGAGGTGGAAGTCAGCGGCAAATCCGCAGGACCTCAAATCTATGATTACGATGGCATCATACCAATCCCGTCATTTCGACCGGTGGAAGCATGCTGGATAACGCTGCAGTTAAGAATCGCTACAGCTGCGATGAGTGGAGAAATCTCTCAGATGAATGACTATGATGGTATTGCAGATTCGCTACTGCAGACGGAAGGGCGGATGGACGGAGAACCCTGGGAGCAACTTTAGCGAGGGCCCCCTCCGTCTGGTCGCAAAAGGAAGGCGCTTTAATGGACAGGCTAAGCGCCAACTTGGACCAGACTTGAACATCCTATGCAGGATGTTCACTCTGCGGGCACCTCCCCCATAGATGGGGGAGGTTGGAAGTCGGCGGCGAAGCCGCTGATAGATAGTCCCCCTTTTCAAAGGGGGATGTCACGGCAGTGACAGAGGGATTCTGAAGAAGTGCGGCGAAGCCGCGGAACCTCAATTCTCTCACCTCAAATCTCAATTCTTTCTTTTTAATCGTAAGCACGAAAAAAGACCCCGAAATCGGGGCCTTTTTCATTTACAGCATATCCTTTTTCCACAGGATGAAGGTGGCCACCATGGTCACCAGGATACCGATGAGGATGACTTCCACGAAGCCCAGGGGCGCATCTCCCCAGGGCACCGGCACATTGATACCCCAAAGGCTGAAGATCAGTGTGGGGATGGCCAGGATAATGGTGACGGAAGTCAGGAATTTCATAATCTGGGACAGGCGGTTGGAAATAATGGAGGAGAAGGAATCCATCATGGACATCAGAATGTTTGTATAGATTTCCGCCATTTCCAATGCCTGCTTATTTTCAATGATCACGTCTTCCAGGAGATCCTCGTCTTCCTCGTACATCTTCAGGAGGGAGTGGAGGGGACTGTTCCGGAGACGCATGAGCCGTTCCATCACGTTTTCATTGGCGTGGAGGGCGAAGTTGAAGTAGGTCAGGGATTTCTGCAGTTCCAGCATCCGGAAAAGTTCCTTGTTCTGCAGGGACTTCCGCACCTGATTTTCGATGACGTCGGTCTGCTTGTAGATCTGCTGCAGGAAAAACAGGAAGGACGAAGAGGCCTGGGACAGGATCTGGAAAAGGAACCGCGTCTTCTTATAAGTCTGGAAGGAGGCGAAGGAATTGCTGAGGAATTTCTGGATCACCGCGTTCGATTCCAGGCACACCGTGATGAAGTACTGCCGGGTGATGAAGATACCCAGCGGCAGGGCGTCGTAGGCATCGGTTTCCAGAACCACCGGCGTATTGACGACCACGAAAATGTAGTCATCTTCCAGTTCCACGTGGGACCGTTCTTCCCGGTCCAGTGCGGTCTGCAGGGAGTCCACCGGGATTCCTGTGAGCTGGTTCAGCTGGTCCAGTTCCTCCGCATCCGGGGCGGCACAGTTGATCCATGAACCCTTTTCCAGCTGCCCTAAGGGCACCTCACAGAGTACATGGTTTTCGTTATGTTTATAAGCGCGAAGCATACGGCCGCCCCCTTTCTTTTCTTCACATTTTACTATAGTCAGAAAGGGAGATTCTGTCAATGAAAAGGGGGGGAAGGATGTTGGAATGGTGTATTCATTCCCTTGAGAAAGTTTACAGCTATTAGTTAGGAATGAGGAGTTAGGAATGAGGAGTGGTGGTGCGGCGCATCAGAATTATAGGGCGCCGCGATTTTATAGATAGATGGCTTTCATACAGGTGACACTATCAGTCACTATGCAGGCCCTTGGAGAAGGGCCGCGGCAAAGCCGCAGGATGGATTGATGGTAAGCGCCGCAGGCGAATCAGCTGATTGCTGGCAGCTGAAAGCCTCTGCAGGTACGTCCGCAAACTCAACCATCTGTCACCTGGCCCGCAGGGACCGATCAGCTCAAGGCTGAAGGCTCAAAGCCCCCGTCCGTTCGCATGCCTCTTAGCCACACAGCGCCGCAGGCTGGACCTCAACTCTCAACTCTCAACTCTCAACTCTCAAATCTTTCTTTTTGCCGCAGGCGGACCAGCTTTCCTGAAAGCTAGCCGCTGGCCGCTGGCAGCTAAAAGACCCCGCTCCGGTGGCTCTATCCGCCAGCATTCCATAAGAAAACGCACCTCCCAAAGGAGATGCGTTTTTCAGACTTCCTTATTTCTGACAGGACCTGATGGCAGAGCACAGATTATAGCGTCATAGCGATACTGAATCCATGAAAAGTTAGTTTTGGGGATCCTTTATTGGTTGGATTTCCTTTTTTCCATAGAGGGTGCGGAAACGAGAAGGCGTAGCATCGTACGTATCTGCCGTCAAGTCATTATTGGGCTCATCAATGGAATCTGTTTGAATATGCATGATACCAAGCATGGTATTGAAGATCAGATCATTTGTAAAGCAGCTGTCACTGTGAGATTTTAAGGTTTGGAAGGTTTTACCATATTGATGTATATAATTGGGAGAAAAGAACATGTACAAGGGAATATAGGTCATGGGATAGACAAAGCTGCTGGCATCATGGGCTAATCCCTGGTCTACGGCGTCGGTATGGTCAGAAAAATATACCATACCCTGAAAATTGGGAAGGCCCTTTACGGCGTCATAAATCTTCGATACCACGTAATCGTTGTACAGGATACTGTTATCATAGGCATCTATTACTTTTCCTCGTCCATTAAATTTCTGGAAATTATGGGGGTAGCGGTCTTCATAGCTTCCATGATTTCCCATGAGGTGGACAATGATGAGCATCTTGTCGTATTTCTTTATGCTGTTAATGCCATTAATGACTTTTTCATCATAAAAGTTGGTTTTGGTTGTTTCTCCTACATTCTTGTTAAACCATTTTTGCTGCTCTGCTTCTGATGCAATGACGGTAATTGGAGTATCCCAGGCACTGTATTGTACCTGGTTAGAAATCCAGGCTGTATGGTAACCGGCAGCTTTGGCAACTTCCAGAATAGAAACTGCATTTTCTAAAGAAAGGGTATTGTACTGGTTCTTGGCAGTCAAGGCATATGTCAGAACAGGCACTGTATGGGTATGACAGGAATAGGCTTGGGTGAAACGGATAAAGTCCGGATTATTATTTAATTGGTCGGAAAGCCAGGGCGTAGTATCGCGGTCATAACCGTAGGCACCCATATGAAGGCGATTTTGGGATTCCCCAATGACAAGAACGTAGATGCCCTTTTCCTCTGTATTGCGTGGCTGGATATTCTGGTTAATCGCAGACTCCCGCTTTTTCTTATTTTCAGCAAAGCCATTGTATTTCTTTACATAAACCTGCGTTTCACTGGCTAGCTGCTGCAGGGGACTGTGTTTTGCGGCATGTAGTACAAGAATTGCAGAGGACAGGAACAGGAGTATACTGGCAACAGCAAAATAACGGGTATGCCTGTCGTATATAATAGGTAACCCGCCAGTCAGTAAATGGCGGCAGAAAAAATAAAATGCCCCAAGGATGACTAAGGTGCAGAGAATTCCAATCCAATGAAAATGGTCTTTCATATAACTCCATGCCTCAGCTGGATTTGTCTGCAGCACAGCCATCACGGTATCCGCATGGGGCCAGCTTCCGGAAAGGATATAATAAAACCAGAGCAGACCAGCCGGTAATAAGAAGAGGAAAAGAGTAAAAACGAGGTAGAATTTTCGAATAGAGCTCTGTGGAAGAAATAAATAAATTAAAAATAGAAACCCATAAATGCCAGTAAATAACCCAATATACTGGTAACATTCAGCAGGAGATACTGATTCACCGGATAAAGGACGGATTGACAGAGAAGAGACGGCAATAACAAGTGGAAGCCAAAGACTTATTTTATAATTTCGGGGGGGGTAGAAGTTTACAATCAATGCGGATACAACTGCTGATAATAGGAGGGATTTTCTTTCATATCGGAATGAAATGGTACCGGTCAATAGCCAGGAAAAAACAAATTCCAGACATAAAAAAATAAGGGCTGAAAGTATGAAACGATGAAGGTGCTTGTTTCTTATATAGTTTAAAATCATGATTCTCCATTGGTGTATTATTTAATAATTGCATTAAGTAATTTAATAATCCATTGTATAATACAACTTATGGATGTAAGAAACAAGTAAAATGTAAAGAATTCGTAAAGACAAGTCGAGAATGATTTGGAAATCATGGAGGAGGAATTCCCCATACTGTTGGCTTTGACTATTTCCTGTTAACCAGCAGCGCTAAGAATGGATTGATGATAAGCGCCGCAGGCGGTCAGGCTTTCCTAAAAGCCAGCCACTGGCAGCTGGAAGCTAAAAGCCCCCGATCCGGTGGCTCCATCCGCCAGCATCCCATAAAAAAACGCACCTCCCGAAGGAGATGCGTTTTTTGAAATTTCCTTATTTCTGATAGGGCACGATAGCGGCGCAGTGAGGCATGACGGTGATGGTGTAGTCTTTCTTCCCTTCGTCAGCCAGGATCTTCTGGGCCAGCTGCCAGGCTTCTTCCACCGTGGCAACGGGGGTCTGGTTTGTCTTCCTGATGGCCTCGAAGTTTTCCGGTTTCGTGACGAGGATAATGTGGTACCGGTGGGTCATGCAGAACAGGTTGAAGGCCACGAAGAAGGGGATGGTGAAATGCTGGCGCAGGGCCTTTTCCATGTCCGCTTCCGTGTCGTACTTGAAGCTTCCCAGGTAGGCCGGCGGTTCATTGATATCGCTGGCTTCCATAATGGCGATGATGATGCCTCCCTCTTTAGTGACCACGTCGGAAGGATCATAGCATTTGCAGCCCTGGTACAGGGATACGTCCTTCGGGTAGCCGCCGGCGCAGGCAAAGGCCACGTCACATTTGGCTTTGAAGGGGACTTTCTGGATACGGTAGACGATTTTCGTCCCTTCCAGCCAGGCCTTGTAGGGGTCGCCGCCTACCATGTTGCAGATCTTGCCTTCGGAATTCACGATGGAGTGGACCAGGAAGCAGGGCTTAATCATGTCGCAGGCTTCCTGCATGTCGTCGGATACGGGGTTATTTTCCAGGAGGGTGGACCGGGTCAGGGGGTTGATGCCGCTTCCGAATTTTTCACCCAGTGCATGGCAGTGGTTGATCTGGATGGTGTCATCGCCGGCCACTCCGGGGAGGATCAGTTTCCGGCCGCCGCCGTAGCCTGCAAAGAGGTGGGTGGTGATGCCGTCGATAATGATGACCTTGTCCGCTTCCACGGCGTGCTTGTTCAGCCATACCGGCGTGCCCCGGGAGGTGTCGCCTACGTGGACGAGCTCATCCTTATTGAGGCAGTGGTGCTGGTAGAGCTTCACCCGTTTTGTCAGTTCTTCCCCTACTACGGCGATATCTTCTTCATGGGTCTGTTCCCGGTGGGTGCCCTGGGCGAAGAGGATGCAGATATCATCGTCCGGAATGCCGGCCAGGTTCAGCTCGTTCACCACGTGGATCACAAACTGGTCCGAATGGTTCCAGGTACGGGTGACGTCGGCGCAGACGATGCAGACCTTGTCTCCTTTGGAAACCACTTCCTGCAGGGGCTTACTGCCGATGGGATGCCGCATGCACTGGATGGTGGCTTCCTTCACGTCACAGGCGGGCGTAGGATTCCCTTCCAGCACATCCAGGATGTGTTCTTCCGGCAGCTTTACTTTCTGCGTGGTATGGCCGAAGCCGAATTCGAATTCCTTGAGTGCCATAGTAATTCCCCCTTATCCACCGGGTCCCCGCTGGGACTCCGGGAAAATCATGAGTTTTTTTCCATAAGTTTGGTATTTTTCATTATAGCACGTTCCGAGGGGACTCTGACATTTCCAAAAAGGCATAGATTGACCAAAATGTCATGAGACAATTGTATGATAACTAAACTGCAATTTAACCAGTGGCTGAATGATTTATCTATATTGGACTCAAATCTCATTTTATTAGATAATTAAGGAAATGTTCTCCCTGCAGGACGGAAAAGCCTTTTCCCGGGGGCCATGGCAGGAAGAAAAATCGTAATACACTCACCATATCTTAACCATGGGATATTGTAACAGGATTCGGCCCCTCCCGGGGAAGGAGGACAGGAAGAGGAGCTGGTTATGCCGAGTCGCTTCGTCCTTTCGGACATTTCTTTGCATTCATTTTATAGATTCACCATACAACCCATTGTCAGAGTAAGGGAGAATATAATGATGAAAGAAGATGGCAAGAAAAGAAAAAGAAAAGGATTTATGCTTTTAGAACTCATCATAGTTGTTGCAATCATTGGAATACTGGCGGCGGTGGCCATGCCCAACCTGGTGGGATTCACCGATGAAGCCAAGGTAGCAAGGATCCAGTCGGATTTGTCAGCCATAGGTACGGCAGCGGAAGTGTACTATACGAAGAAGGGAACCTATCCGGAATCGACGGCGGTCCTTGTGTCAGAAAACCTGTTGAAATCAGAACCCCAGCCTCCGGATAAGGTGACGTATACCATAAATAAAACCAGTGGGGAAGTGACGGCGACATTCAAGGATGTGACCTATTCTTCCTTTGGCAAAAAGGACGGAACAACTACTAAGAATCCTTAAGGGATTATGAAAAGCGAAGAAACTCAATTTTTCTTTAGTTAGAGAGACTCTTTTCTCAGGAGTAGAACACCATGGATGCAGCAGAGGAGGCAAGAGGGAGAATCTGGGACCACCTGTGGCAGGGGAAGAAGTGTCTTTTCCTGTGGTTTGCGGTGGTGGCTGTGTACGGCCTTTCCCTTTGGGCGGGACTGGTCTTTCTTTCCCCTGTCCCCTTTCTGCTGTGCCTTGGCCTTGGGGCCCTGGAAGACTGGGATACCGGGTATATTTCTGATGGCTGGAGCCTGCTCCTGGCGGTGACCGGCCTCCTTTCGGCATGGGACCGGCAGCAGGTGGCGGACAGCCTTCTGTCGGCGGCGCTCTGCTTTTTCATTTACGCCCTTTTATATATGGTTTCACGAAAATCTTTGGGGACAGGGGATATTCTTTTATCCACCGGTGCCGCCTTCTGGCTGGCTCCGGTTTCCTGTCTCTTTTTTATATGGTTTTCAGCGGCCCTGGCCGCCCTTTCCCTGGGGATAGTCCTGTTGGCCGGTGGGCGGGGATTTTGCAGGGAAGTGCGGTTTGGGCCCTTCATTGCACTGGGAGGAGTGGCAGCCTATGGACTGGAAAAGACGGGACTTATTTCTATCCTCGCGGCCTGGTTTCTTGCTGGCTGAAGCCCTGGTGGTGCTCCTGATTCTGTCCATGGGGGCAGCCATGGCAGCGCCTTCCCTTTTCCGGTGGCAGGAGGAGCGGGAACTGGACATAGCCGCAGAAACGCTGGCCGCCGCCGTACGGGAGGCGGAAATCCTGGCGAAAAACGATGGGGACCGGGACTGCTTTTTCTACTGCCTTCCCGACAGTGACGGCACCGTCTACTACTATACCCGCCGGGGCACGACCCGGGTGAAACCCAGCGGCCGTCTTCCTTCGTCCATCCGGCTTTCGGGGAAACTGGAGCTGGCCTTCAAAAAGACCTATGCCGGCAAGGGGGAGACCTACTCCGCCTACCTCCTCACAAAGGACTACCGGTTCCGCCGGCAGGTGACCGTGGCCATGTATACCGGCCGGGTCCGGGTGGTATATAGATCATAGAATTGAGATTTGAGGAAAGAGAATTGAGGTCCCGCGGCAAAGCCGCAGGGGAGACGTCAGACGGTCAGATGTCAGACGGGGTCAGTTGCTCCGCCGGGAAAAAAGATTTGAGACCTGCAACAGAACTGCAGGAACGTAGCTGGTGGCTGGTGCCCGGCAGCTGGGCTGATGGTGGTTTCCTTACCATCAGGGCTCTGATGACGCTGCCCTGTACCCCGTCATTTCGAGCGGTGGTTCGCGACGAGATGATGGTATTTATAAAAATAGTATGTGAGAAAGAGTCGAGAAATCTCACGAATCAATGACTGTGACGGGATTACAGTGAAAGAGTTGAGAGTTGAGTCCCCGCCGCGAAGCGGCTAATCAGCGCTTCCCTGGATCTGGTGTGTCATCTGAACCCAGTTGTTAAACCCGTGCTCCCTTAGAGAAGGGGGCAGCCCGAAGGGCAGGGATGGATCCGCCTCGGAGAGGCGGGATTGGTACAGCAAGTACCTGCCAATCCATCCCGCGGCAAAACCGCAGGGGAGACGTCAGACGGTCAGACAGTCAGATGTCAGACGAAGTCAGCTGCTCCGCTGGCCCAATGGTGGTTTCCTTACCGTCAGGGCTCTGATGACTCTCCTCTCTACCCCGTCATTTCGAGCGGTGTTTAGCGACGAGATGATGGTATTTATAAAAATAGTATGTGAGAAGGAGTCGAGAAATCTTCCGGATCAATGACTGTGACGGGATTACAGTGAAAGAGTTGAGGTCCCGCCGCGAAGCGGCAAATCAGCGCTTCCCTGGATCTGGTGTGTCATCTGAACCCGGTTGTTAAACCCGTGCCCCCTTAGAGAAGGGGGCAGCCCGAAGGGCAGGGGATGGATCCGCCTCGGAGAGGCGGAATCCGCGCAGCAAGTACCTGCCAATCCATCCCGCGGCAAAGCCGCAGGAGAGACGTCAGAGGATCAGACAGTCAGATGTCAGACGGAGTCAACTGATCCGCTGGACCGATGGTGGTTTCCTTACCGTCAGGGCTCTGGTGACTCTACCCTCTACCCCGTCATTTCGAGCGGTGTTTAGCGCCGGGATGATGGTATTTATAAAAATAGTATGTGAGAAAGAGTCGAGAAATCTCACGAATCAATGACTGTGACGGGATTACAGTAAAAGATTTGAGAGTTGAGAACTGAGGCCCCGCGGCGAAGCCGCTGAAGGTCCAGGACTGAATCCAGGCTCTCGGGGCTACTGGCCCTACCCTTTGGCTGGCATCATTTTTTTCCAACAGAAAGGAGGCCCCATGAAACGGAAGGGATTTATCATGGTGTGGACCCTCTGTGCCCTATCGGCCATAGGGATCCTCCTTTCCGCCCTGTTTCTGGTGCTCCACCAGGCCCTGGCCTGGGAGGCGGCCCGGCAGCGGGAGCTGGATGAAGTCTTCATCGCCCAGGCCGCCATGGAGCAGGCCAAGTATTACATCCGTTTTCATAAAGGAACATGGCCCGGGGTCAGGGAGGAACGGAATGGAAGGACCTATGATATTTCAGTAAAGCCGGCGGATATCCCGGTTTCCGATGGGACCGGTGAAATTTCCATGAAAGAGATCACCTGCTCTGTCACCTGCGGCGACGATGACGGAGTGACTCTGGTGACCTGGGTGGAGGAGGGACCATGAAGAGAAGAAAGGGACTGTTCCTGCTGGAGGCACTTCTGGCCCTCCTGATCCTGGCATCCCTGGCGGCGGCCCTTTTCCCCCTGGCCGGGCAGGTGGCACAGGCGGAAATCCTTTCCTCCGTCCGGGGGAAGCTGGGAAACCAGGGCCTCTTTGCCATGGATTTCATGGTGGAAAAAATCAGGAACAACCGGCGGACTATGGCCAAAGGCGGAGTCCATGGGAATCGGTACGATTACCTTGCTCCCACGGCACAGGGTACTATGGGGACCTATCGGCTCTTTGAGGACCAGGAGAAGCTGAAAATCCAGCTCTACAACGATGTGGTCCAGCCCATTACCGGGGATCGGGGCGGCAGTGTGGAGGAATACGTCTTCCGCCACCCCGAGGGCGGCCACCTTTTCGAACAGTCCGACAGAGGTCCGGTGACCATTTCCTTTACCCTGGCCCGCCCCATTGGCCGGGAATTCGTGGATTTTGAAACCGCCGTTATCCCCTACGCCGATTTTTACGGGAAAGGAGAACTCTATGAAACCAGAAATCCCTAAGCGGAAGGGCAGCACGGCCCTGGTATTCCTCCTGTTCCTCAGCGGACTTCTCACCCTGTCCTGCGGTCTCCTGCTTTACATGGAAAGGGGCAGGGAATCCCTGGCGGTTTATGAGAAGGGACTTCAGTCGGTGTACGCTGCGGAAAGCGGGGCCAATGCGGGCCTGGCGAGGGCGGCGCGGAGGCCGAAGGACGATTGGGAGAAGGATTTGTACCCCCCTGGGCACCACGTGAAAGTCATTATTAAAGAGGTAGATGGACACCGGGAAATCCGGTCTGACGACATGGATGGTAATGGCCGTCCCTTCCGGACGGTGAGGATCCGTTATGCCCTTCCGTCAGCGGAAGGCGGGAAAATAAAAGTGGAGGATATTATCAGCGATGGACATTTCTGATTGGACACGGAAACTGGAAGGCAGCCCCCTGTGGCAGGCCTGGAAGAAATGGCGCCATCCTGCCATGGCCTGCGTAGTTCTTGCGGGCCGCCTCTATGGCGTGGAACTGCAGGAGGGGCGGTTCCTCCGGCAAGGTTCTGCGGACCTGCCGGACATGACAGAGGAGGCATTGGCCACTGCTTTCCGGCAGCTGGAAAAAGAGGGCCTTACCCGGAAAGACGTGGTGCTCCTGGTGAATTTCCCAAAACTCCGGCTGCTCCGGCGGAAGTACCCTGCCATGACGAAGGAAGAACTGGAAGAGACCATGTACTGGGAGGAGGACCGGCTGTTCCGGACGGCAGAGCCCCTGTCCCTGGGATACGAAATCATGGACAGCGGCCCTGAAGGCTGGGACATCCACGTGGAAGCGGTGCCGAAGGAGACACTGGCCCTTTTCGAAAGGGCTGCCCGGAAGGCGGGAAAAGAGATATCCTCCGCCATTCCGGTGACCGCAGTGCCCCTGGAAGACGGGTGCTTTGCACTCTACGGCCGCCGGCGGTCTGCCATTCTCACCTTCCGGAAGGGGAAGGTCCTGGAAAGCCGGATTCTCCGAAAGGAAGACAGGGGGAAGGCGGCCCTGTTCCTGGCCCATGTGAAAGAAACCTGGGGTGCAGAGGGAGGTAAAATCTTCTTCCTTCCTCTGGCGGACTGCGGGGAAGAAGAAAGAAATTTCTGGAAAGCCTGGCTGCAGAGGGACCTGGAGGAAGCGGGAGACATGAAATTTCCGGAGTTTGTGGATGCCCCATTTCAGGAGGGCCCTTCCCTCTGGCAGGACCTGGCACCCCTTTGGCCGGCTTTGGACAAAACGGTGTTGCACCTGCCCCTTACAGAAAAGAGACAACCCTTCCTGTCGGAGGAAACAAGGAATCTCCGGCTGGCGGAGGGAGCCTGCGCCCTGGGCCTTCTATGCTTCCTGGCTTCCGGCGGGCAGCTCCTTTCCCGGACCTCCGACCTGGGCAGCCTCAGGGAGGAGAACCGGCGGCTCTCGCCTCAGAAGGAAGAAATGGTGCGGATGGAACGGGGGAGGAAGGAAGAAAGGGCCCTCCAGGACCTGCTGAAGGAGCTGGACCGGCAGGACGGGAAATGGGAACGGCGCCTGGTGTCCCTGTCGGAGTCCCTGCCGCCGGGCATTGTGATTTCAGAAATCGAAGGGAAAGAGGGAGCCATGGGGATCCGGGGCACTGCCCAATCCTACGACGCCCTGCGCCGGTTCCAGGAAACCCTGGCCCAGGGGCAGAAGGGGGTCTGGCAGGGAGGAAAAAAGCAGAAGAACCTGGCCACCGGACTCATTGATTTCCATATTTCCATGAAAGGGGAAGGAGGAAGGGGCAGTGAAACTAAGAGCCATAGTGAATGACCGGAAATATACGAGGACCTTCGCCCTCCTTTCCCTCCTCTTCTTTGCAGGTGCCTTTTTTCTGCACCATATGGCATCCCGGGAGGAAGAGGAAGCCCGGATACTCTCGGCAGAGGCAGACCGGATCCGCCAATTTGCCGTGAGCCCCCGCCGCCCTTCGTCCCTGCCCTTTCTGGAAAGTCTTTTCCAGGGAACCGATTCCGACTCCCTGGCCGCTGCCATGGAAGAAGGGGGCCTCAAGGTGAACGGAGTGTGGGAGGAACGGAAAGAGGGGGACCGCGGAGACTTTCATATTTTTCATATTTCCGGAACCGGCACCTATGCACAAATCGTGCAGACCTTTGATATAATAAAAGGCAAAGAAAGATGGAATGCCGTGAATCTGAAGAAATTGAAACGGTCGCCGGAAGGGCTGGCCTATGAAGTGGAGATTCGGACATTCCAAATCCGAGGTACCTATGAAAAAGAGAAATATAGTCCTCATCGGTCCCATGGGAACGGGCAAAAGCCGAGCCGCCAAGATCCTCTCTGATGGCCTGGAGTGGCAGCTGGCGGACACGGATCGGATGATGGAAAGGGAAACAGGGAAAAAGATCGCCGACATCTATAAGGAAGATGGCCCTGAAGCCTTTGCGGAACGGGAAATGCAGGTCATTAACCATGTGCGGTACTACCATGAAGCGGTCATTGCCATGGGCGGCAATTACCCCATGACCGAGGAGAAATTCCATCTCCTTTCGGAATACGGCCTCATGATTCTTCTCTACGCCCGGCCCTTCCGCCTGGCGGAACGGGTGCGGCGGCGCATCGGAAAACGGCCCACCATGGACTACTCCGACGTAGACGGCTACGTGCGGCAGATGCTCCGGAAATGGGCGAAATGGAGGGACCGGGTGGACCTGGTCATCAATACCACCAACTGCCATCCGGAACAGACGGCTATCCTCATTGCCCGGTATATCGACCAGCACCACATCACCTTCGCGGAACGGAGAGTGCCGGGAAGGGAAGAAAGAAGGTAGTGTAAGATCGAGATCGAGACCGAGATCGAGGTGGCCAGCGGCTTCGCCGCGATAGACGTCAGATAGTCAGACAATCAGAATCAGTCGCTGGTATCTGGCGGCTGGTATTTGGGCCAATCGCTCCTTCGACGCAGAACCTTGTCTCTCCCGTCGGGGGAGATGCCGAAGGCAGAGGGGGTGCATTTGCCGCGAAGCGGCGGAACCTCAACTCTCTTCACTCAATTCTCAAATCTATCATTAAGGAGGGATATCTATGGATAGACTGGCAGTACTGACAAGCGGCGGCGATGCGCCGGGAATGAATGCGGCATTGAGGAGTGTCGTGCGGACGGCGCTGCATGAGGGAAAGGAAATCTATGGCATATACCGGGGCTACTCCGGCCTCCTGGACGATGACATGGTACCCATGAAGTCATCCTCTGTGAGCGGCATCATCCTCCGGGGCGGCACCATCCTGAAAACGGCCCGGTGCAAGGAATTTTTCGAAGAAGAAAACCAGAAAAAGGCAGTGGACATCCTTCGGAAACGGGGCATCGAGGGGCTCATCGTCATCGGCGGCGACGGGTCCATCCAGGGAGCAGAAAAACTTTCGGCCCTGGGCATGCCCACGGTCACCCTTCCCGGCACCATTGATAACGATATGCACGGCACCGATGAAACCATAGGCCACGACACGGCAGTGAACGCGGTGGTATCGGCGGTGAGCCGCATCCGGGATACGGCGTCTGCCCACAACCGGGCGGCTATCGTGGAGGTCATGGGCCGGTTTGCCGGAAATATTGCCCTGGACGCCGGCATCGCCTGCGGCGCGGAATACATCCTGGTGCCGGAAGTTCCTTTCAGCCGGGAAAAACTGGCCCGGAGCCTGAAAAAACAGATGGAAGCAGGCCGGACGAACAGCATCATTATCTGCGCCGAAGGAGCCGATGACGGCAGGGCCCTGGGTGACTGGCTGAAAGAGCGGACGAGTATCGACATCTGCACCACCATCCTTGGCTTTATCCAGCGGGGCGGACAGCCCACCGCCCGGGACGGTATGCTGGGTTCCCTCCTGGGAGCGGAAGCGGTGCAGGCACTCCTCCGGGGAGAAACGGGGGCCCTCGTAGGCATGCATCGGGGAAGGGTGCAGGTCCTTTCCTATGAGGAAGCGAAGAAAGTGAAAGAACCTTTCCGGAAAGATCTCTATGACCTCTCCGTCATGCTCGGCGCCGCCCAGAAAGATGGGGACATCCGGGAAACGGGACTGGAATAAAAGTAGAGTTGAGAGTTGAGTAAAGAGAGTTGAGGCCCAGCGGCTCCGCCGCAGGACTTGCCTTCCCTTTCGGGGGAGGTGTCAGCGAAGCTGACAGAGGGGGTGCATTGCCGCAAAGCGGCTGGACCTCCATTCTCTCACCCAAACTCTCAATTCTTTTATTTTGGGGAGGTCAGACAATTCGTGCCATTGGGCAATAGACCATCAGACAGTCAGACAATCAGAACCCAGACCACGTTAGCGGCGGAACCTCAATTCTCTTCACTCAATTCTCAAATCTATCTTTAAACCAAGGAGGCGCATCCCATGGGGAAGAAAAAAGTGACCTTCCTCCAGAAGATTACAGGCCGCTCGCCGAAGGTGGAAATCCTGGTGAACGGGAAGAAAACAAAAGAATACCACATGAAACAGGAAGAATCTCCCCATATTACCCTCAAAACCTCCCATGTGGAAGGCAAAGTGCAGTGGTTCATCGACGGGACAAAGGCAGGGGAGGAAGAGGTAAACGGCGTGGCGGCGCTCCTGCAGAAACCGGTAACCATCCGGGTCCGCGCCCTTTCCCATCCCGGCGTAGAGGCGGAACTGAAGCTGTATCCTTATGAAGAGAGTTGAGGTATGAGAGTTGAGAGTTGAGAGTTGAGGGCCGGCGGCTGCGCCGTGGAGAGAGGAAAATAGTGGGTAAGTGTATTAGTGGGGCAGTGAGACAGGGCTGACCGCTATCCGCTTACAGCTTACCGATTCCTTTATTGGTTGGAAAGGTTGAATGCCCCGCTGACTATCCGGCCAATAGGCGTCAGACAATCAGAAGTCAGACAGCACCAGTAATAAAGCGGCATAATAGATTTATCAGAACGGTAAACAGGGAAATGAAAAACATTCCGTAAGTATGCAGGCCCTTGGAGATGGTGGTCCTGCAGAGGACTGCCAAGTTTGGCCTGAAATACAAAAGGCGCTTAGCCTGCCCATTAAAGCGCCTTCCTCTTAGGCCAAACGGGCCGCGCCAAAGGCGCAGGATGGATCTGCTCCGCAGGAGCAGAATCTGCGAAGCTGACGGAGGGGGTGCATTGGCCGCGAAGCGGCTGGCCAGCTCAAGGCTAAAGGTTCAAGGCACCGCCCGTTCGCATGACACACCACCACAGGGCGCCCGCAGCGCAGCTGCCTGACCTCAGCTCTCTTCACTCAAATCTATCCCAATCATGCTTCTCTAAGGGGCTGCATTTTATACTTTCAGAAATGATAAAAAATTACAGTTTCGAAACTCCATCCTTGTAGGAGATTATTGTTTCCGTTATAATAAAGCCGAATATAGGATTTCAAAACTTGAATTTTTTTGTACTTTCGAAAGCGTGATAGGCGATGAAACTGATTACCAGACAGAAATATCTTGACCGTCTGATTCAATTGAATGGTACTCCGGATATTAAAATTATCACCGGTATACGCCGATGCGGTAAGTCCAAGCTGATGCAGGCCTATATGGCCTATCTGAAAGAACACTTTCCTGACAGCCATATCATCTATATAGACTTTATGGATCTGGCTTATGAAAAACTGAAAGAATATCATGCTCTCCATGCCTATGTTGAAGAGCACTATAAGGCGGGAAAGATAAACTATCTTTTCATTGACGAAGTCCAGATGTGTCCGCAGTTTGAACTGGCTGTTAACAGCCTCTATGCTAAATCCAAATATGATATTTATCTGACCGGATCCAATGCCTTTCTGCTGAGTGCAGATCTGGCGACTCTGTTTACCGGGCGATATATTGAGATTTCCGTCTTTCCTTTCAGCTTTCAGGAATACTGCCAGTATTTTGGGGAGAACTCTGACCGGAACCGCCTGTTTGATGACTATACCCTTCAGGGCGGTTTGGCCGGATCATACGTCTATCGAACGGAAAAAGACAGGACCAACTATATCAAAGAAGTTTATGAGACCATCGTGACCCGGGATCTGGTACAAAAGTATGGGCTGTCGGATACGACAGTTCTCCAGCATTTAAGCGAATTTCTGATGGATAATATCAGTAACCTTACTTCACCCAATAAGATCAGTGACCAGCTGACTGCTGGACATGTCGCTACAAATCATGTGACCGTTGGAAAATATATCAAATATCTTTGCAATGCATTTGTCTTTTATGATGTAAAACGGTATGACATTCGCGGGAAGCAATATCTGAAAAGTTCAGAGAAATTCTATCTCTGTGATACAGGCATACGCTATGCCCTGTTAGGATATCGGAATATGGATTATGGTCGGGCTTATGAAAACATAGTGTGTATTGAGCTGCTCCGACGTGGGTATGATGTATATGTAGGAAAACTCTATCAGAAAGAAGTCGACTTTATTGCCATGAGGGGCAGCAGTAAAATTTATATCCAGGTCAGTGATAATATCTCCGGAGAAGAGACTTTTAAGAGAGAATGTGCACCGCTACTCCAGATCCGGGATGCCTATCCGAAAATGATCATTGCACGGACCGGTCATCCCCCATACAGTTATGAAGGCATTGGCGTGTATGATATTGCCGATTGGCTGCTGCAGGACCGGGAATGATGGCATAGGCTGCGTTTATCGCAGTGCGTTGGAGAGAACGTGGGACGGGTTGGACAGGCTCACAGCTATCCGGCCAATAGACGTCAGACACTCAGACAATCAGAAGTCAGACAGCATCAGCGGCGATGCCGCAGATCCATTACTTGGCTCCCCCTCCGGGGTGGCAGCGAACACAATTTGGAGGAGCGAAGCGACGCTCAAATTGTAGTGAGTCGCTTTTCCGTAGGATGAGCTGCCGAAGGCTGAGGGGGTGCATTTGCCGCGAAGCGGCGGAGCCTCAACTCTCTTCACTCAATTCTCAATTCTTTAATTATCAGGAGCCCGTGATGACCATAGAAGACAAACTGTTTTACCGGAAGCACCTGGTCCCGGAGAAGGCAGAGGCCCTGGGATTTCTAAAAAATGGCAGGGACTGGGTACTGGAAAAAGACTTTATGGGTGGCGATTTCCATGTCCGCCTCCTGGTCCATGAAGACGGCACCGTGGAGGGCACCGTCATGGACGCCATGGACGGCGAACCCTACGCACCCCTCCGCATGGAATCCATGCAGGGAAGCTACGTGTCCTCGGTCCGGGAGTCCTATAAGGCACTGTTGGAAGAAATCGGCTCCGCCTGCTTCGAAGAATACCTCTTCGCCTCTCCCCAGGCCCGGCGGATGGCTGATGAAATTTTCCGCCGCTGGCAGGTAAAGCCCGATTACCCCTGGAAAGATGGACGCTATGACCCGAATGCCGTCTTTCGCCATAAAGACAGCCGGAAATGGTTTGCCCTCCTCATGCCCCTTTCCATCCGGAAGCTGGATAAAAGGGCCGAAGACCGCCCTGTGGACGCATTGAACCTGAAAATAGACCCGGCAAAGGGAGAAGAACTCCGTAAAATCCCGGGCATTTACCCCGCCTACCACATGAACCACAAAACCTGGATCACCGTAGCCCTGAACGGCACCGTCCCCGATGACACCGTGATGGCACTGGTAGAAGAAAGCTTTGACCTCACGAGGAAGAGGTAGTGGGTGGGCTGACAGCTGTCAGCTTACAGCTTACCGATTTTCTCAGCTGGTTGGATAGGTTGGATGGGTTGAATTGATTCTATTTCGCTTCTGACCAATATTTTCACCAATGACCTGCTATCCCATCCCGTCATTTCGAGCGGTGGTTTTCCTTTGAAATGACATCGAACGCAAGAATCGCTAAAGCTTCGATGAGTCGAGAAATCTTTCTTGCGAACGGGAATACCGGGCTTTTTACAACGCTGTTCAGCCAATAGACGTCAGACAATCAGACAATCAGAAGTCAGATGGATTCAGCAGCGAATCCCCTTAATTCTCTTCACTTAAATCTCAATTCTACTAATAAACAATATCCTTATAAAAATAAAGAATATATTGCTATTATTCCTCCTCATCTGACGATATAATGATATCAGAAATCGAGAGAAATCAATATGATTTCTGAAAATCACAAAGAAAAAATCGTTTTATAAGGAGGAAATAATCATGGAAAAATTACTGAACAAACTGCTGGCTGACCTGGTGGTGGAATACCACAAACTCCAGAGCTATCACTGGTACCTGAAGGGCTACCACTTCTTCGATGACCATCCGAAACTGGAAAGCTACTACGACATGGTGGCAGGCATGGTGGACGGCGTGGCAGAAGACATGCTGAAGCTGTCCCTGAAACCGGAATCCACACTGAAAGGGTTCCTCGCCATCAGCGCCATCAAAGAAGCGGAAAATGAAGAAGTCACCTCCGCCGAAGCCTTCGCCTCCGTCCTGGCAGACTTCAAAGTGCTCCGGGATGACGTACTGGCCGTAAAGAAAGCGGCCGACGAAGAAGGGGACTACCTCACCTCCGCCCTCATGGACGACTACATCGAAAGCTTCTATAAAGAGATTTGGATGCTCAGACAGGTACTGAAATAATAGAGTTGAGAGTTGAGATTCAGGGCCGGAGGCCCTATAGACCTAGATCTAGACCTACCTAGACCTACCGCGGCTTCGCCGCAGAGACGATAGACAATAGCAGATGCCCACAGGCACTGGACGCCGGAATTCCGGCGCGGGACCTGTGGGCATCTGTTTTGTCGTATCCCCGTTAATCTGTCCTATCCCTTAAACGTTATTTCGAGCAGTGGCCAACGGCAAGACCAAAGAGACGACAAATAGCAAATGTTTCGCTTTTCCTGCCCCGTCATTTCGAGCGATGGTAAGCATGCTAAATGTCTCTACTGTTAAAAGTCGCTAAAGCTTCGAGGAGTCGAGAAATCTCCCTGCTAAATGACTATGACGGGGTTTTCAAAGACAGAGTTGAGAGTTGAGTTCCCGCGGCTCTGCCGCATGGGAGATGTCAGCTGAAACGGCTACGAAGTCATGGAGACTCCATTCTGGAGTCTTTCTTTGATCCCAATACAGATATTCCCAAAAGGAAGAGACCACAATATAATTTCCGGATGATACCCATTGGAACCGGAGGCCAGTGAAAATGCGGTGATTCGCTTCAGCAGCCTCCAGGGAAGCGCCTCCGCATCCCTTCGCGACATCATGGACAAAGGATTCATCTGCCCCATGGGAGGCCTGAACCTGCAGCTGGAAATGGGAGCCGCCGTAGAAGACATTCCCGTGGAACAGTACGGAGACCACCTCTCCCATACAGAGTCCATCCCCCTGCCCTCCACCGAAGGAGAACACGCCTACTGGGCCAAAGTCCTCCAGACCAACGGCAACGCCGCCTGGTCGTCACCGGTATTTGTGAGGGTGGGGAACAGTTAACCATCAGAAATCAAAGACGTATAAAATAGAGAAAGCCATCGGATCGAATCCGGTGGCTTTTTATTCATTGAAATTGCTTGGAGATAAGTGGAACGTTACCATCGCCTCTTTTAACCGTAATGGAAATCGTAGGGTACCCTATATTCTTTATACGGAATCATAAATTTCTTCTATGAATCCGAAAATTGTTATTTTCTAATGAATGGAATATAATATTTGTAAAGTTTGTCATGTTTATGTAAATAAACAGTCAAACAACTATCCAGCTTCATATATGGTCTCAGGGGAGGGCAAAATGAATCGTTTTAAGCGTTGTCTGATTGCTGCAGCGGCAGCAGGGTTAGCGGTTATGATGGTGGCAGGATGCGGAGGCGGCTCCGGGAAGGCGGAAAGTGCAGCTTCCGGTACTTCTTCCGTCAAAATTGTGCAGGTAAAGAGTGAGAAGGAAGCGGACCTCGTGGACCAGGCCAAAAAAGAGGGCGTGGTCAAAGTTTACTCTATCACCAGCCGTGCAGCCAAGGCAGGTGCTGACTTTGAGAAGAAATACGGTATCAAAGTGGAAGCCAGCGACATGAAGGATTTTGAACTGATTGATAAGGTGACCACCGAAGTCAAAGGGAATGCAGACGGCGCCGATGTGGTTATCTGCCAGGATTCCGGCCGTGTATACGGAGAGCTTCTTGCCAGCGGCTATCTGGAAAACTACATTCCGGCGGACCTGAAGGACCAGATTCCTGAAAAGAACCAGACTCCTCTCGTCTTTGCCTATATGAATAAAGTCTTCATGTACAACGATGAAAACGGTAAGCCCTGCCCCATTACGAATATCTGGCAGCTCACAGATCCGTCCATGAAGGGAAAATTCTTCTTCAAGAGCCCCATGCAGGAAGGCATCAATGCCAATTTCCTGACCATGCTGACAAAGCCGGAAGTGGCAGATAAGATGGCTAAGGCCTATGAAGATTACTATCATAAGAAACTGGAACTGACGACACCCAATGCCGGTTATGAATGGATTAAGCTGGCCTTTACGAATGGCCTTGTCATGGGATCCAGTGATACATCCATGACCGAATCCATCGGTGTCAAGGGACAGGATAATACGGCTGTAGGCCTCCTGAACTATTCCAAGATCCGCTATAAGGACAAAAAGAACCTGGCCATTGCCGCTGCGGATAATGTCAATCCCTACTCCGGCTTCTACTATCCGGAATACCTGCTCATGGTGAAGGGTGCCAAACATCCGGCTGCAGCGAAGCTGTTCATCCAGTACCTCATGACCCAGGAAGGTTTCAAGAGCTGGGCTTCCGATATGGGCACCTACTCCGGCAACACCACCATTGGTGTGGCCAAGGGAGATAAGCCCCTCGCTGAATGGGAAAAGGTCCTGGTCGGTGATGACCCCCAGTATATCTTCGAACATCGGGCGGAAGTGGAAGAATTTATCAGCCAGTTCATCTGATATGAATCTATAGGAAAATACCGGGACCTGATGGATGACACTCCCAGAAAACGTCAGAGTGCTCCTGAGGCCCGGATTTTCTGTTCTTTGGGAGAGGTCTTACTATGAGTATTTCCATGAGGCTCCGCATGTTCTTCCGGAAGCCTTACAACGTGATCCTTGTGGTCCTTTTTGTGGCACTGGTCCTTCTGACGCTGCTGCCGCTATTGTCCATTGTCATGGATACAGTGACTGTCCATTCATCGGAAGTCATGCGTATCCATGGCACCCATGCAGGAGATTTTACCGACTATCACTGGCGCAAAATCCTCATGGACGGTTCAAACAGCGTCAATATCTTTTATAAACCCCTGTGGAACACCATCCTGATTTCCCTGGCCACCTGCGCCATTTCCATTGGCCTTGGAGGCAGTATGGCCTGGCTCATTACCCGGAGCGATATCCGGTACAAGTCATTCCTGTCAGCCCTCTTCGTGGTGCCCTATATTATGCCATCCTGGACACTGGCCCTGGCGTGGCTGGATTTCTTCCGAAATCCCCTGGTAGGCGGTGTTCCAGGCATCTTTACATCCCTTACGGGTATTGTGACACCCAACTGGTTTGCCTATGGATTCTTTCCCATATCCGTGGTCCAGGGGCTTCATTATGCGCCCTTTGCCTACATTCTTATTGGGGGCATATTAAAAAATATGGATGCCAACCTGGAGGAAGCGGCCCAGCTGCTGCACGCTTCCCGCATGCAGATACTGAAACGGATCACCCTGCCCATGGTGAAACCGGCCATCCTGTCCACATTTCTCCTGGCCTTCTCCAGCTCCATGAGTGCCTTCGCGGTACCGGCTTTTCTTGGTGCTCCTGTGCGGTACCAGGTCCTCACGACCCAGCTGTACCGTACACTCCAGGGATTGAATCCGGGCTACGGGTATGTCATGGCCCTGGTGCTCATCCTCATCGGTGTAGGCATTATGCTGGTGAACCAGAAGGTCCTGGATGGACGTAAATCCTACACCACCATTACCGGGAAGAGCTCCCAGATCTCCCTCGTCAAACTGAGAGGCCTCCGGATGCCTCTTTCCATCGGTCTTTCTGTTTTCCTCATCTGCATCACCGTGGTACCCCTCATCACCTTTGCCGTGGAATCTTTCATTGTGGAACCGGGCAATTATTCCTTAAGCAATTTCAGCACCGTATTTTGGACTGGCGCCGGGTCTACGGATATCGCCAATGGGGAACCGGGCATTCTCCGGAACCACAGCGTATACCATGGACTCATGAACAGCCTTGTGCTTTCGTTCGTCTGTGCATTCTGCGCCGGTACCATCGGTATCCTGGCGGGCTATGCCATTGTCCGGAAGAAGGGGACATTCCTGTCCAATGCCGTGAGCCATCTCACCTTTTTCCCCTACCTCATTCCGAGTATGGCCTTCGGCGCTATTTACCTGTCCATGTTCAGTGTACCCCGGGGACCGATTCCGGCTCTCTATGGCACCTTTGCCATCCTGGCCCTTATCGGCACCGTGAAATACCTGCCCTTTGCGTCGAAGTCCGGCATCAACTGCATGCTGCAGCTGGGCAGTGAGATCGAAGAGTCCGCCATGATTATGGGGATCCCCTGGTGGAAACGGATGGTGCGCATCATCATTCCTATCCAGAAGACGAGTATCCTTTCCGGCTACCTGCTGCCCTTTATTTCCTGCATGAGGGAACTGTCCCTCTTCATCCTGCTGGTAACTCCGTCCACCGCCGTACTGACCACCATGCTCTTCCAGTACAATGAAAAGGGATGGAACCAGTATGCCAACGCCATCAACCTGCTCATCGTATTCGTCGTGCTCTTCGTAAACTGGATTATTAATAAGCTCACCGGAGCTTCCATAGACAAGGGGATCGGTTAATATGCCTGAAATTATTCTGAAAAATGTAACAAAAACGTTTGATCACATCAATGCGGTGGACCATTTGAACCTCACCATCCGGGATCGGGACTTCATTACCCTCCTTGGCCCTTCAGGCTGCGGTAAAACCACGACCCTCCGGATGATCGCGGGGCTGGAGACGCCGACGGAAGGAGAAATCCTTATCGATGGGAAAACCGTATTTTCTGCAGAAAAGGGCATTGATGTGCCGCCGCAGAAACGAAATGTGGGTTTCCTGTTCCAGAACTATGCCCTCTGGCCCCATATGACGGTACTCCAGAATATTACCTTTGGCCTGGAGAATCTGAAGTGGGACAAGGATAAGATCCGCCAGCGTACGGAAAAACTTATGAAAATGCTGAAAATTGAAGAATATGGAGACCGTTATCCTGCCGAACTTTCCGGCGGCCAGCAGCAGCGGGTGGCTATTGCCCGCACATTGGCCACGGGTCCCCGCATTCTTCTCATGGATGAACCCCTGTCGAACCTGGATGCGAAGCTTCGTATGGAAATGCGGTCGGAACTGAAACGTCTCCATCTGGATACGGACTCCACCTTTGTCTATGTTACCCATGACCAGCTGGAAGCCATGACACTGGCGACGAAGATTTCCCTCATGAAGAAAGGGAAACTCCAGCAGTTTGCCCCGCCCCTTACGGTATACAATGAGCCCGCCAATGCCTTTACCGCTGACTTCATTGGAAATCCCAGCATCAATCTCATCCCCGTAACGGTGGAAGAGAAAAACGGGAATACGCTGGTCCTGGATATGGGCAGCCATAAAGTCCGCTTCACTGCGAAGGAGGATGTAAATACCCGGCCGGGAGAACCCCTGACGCTGGGGATCCGCCCGGAAAACATAGAAATCACGGACGAAGGCAGCCTGGAAGCCAAAGTCTACTCCACCCTTCCCAGTGGCATGGAAACGGTGGTGAAACTGGAGGCTGCCGGCCTTATCCTTACAGCCGTGGTCTTTGGAGACAGCGATTTCCGGATTAATGACACCGTGAAAATCCGTTTCCGCTCCAACCGCAACCATCTTTTCCGAAAAGAGGGAGACCAGGAACGGATTGCCAGCGGCAGCCTGCAGAGCCTGTAAACCAATATAATATTTCAAAACCGGACACCTTGAGGGGTGCCCGGTTTTAAAATGTCCGAAACCTCCCATAAGCCCACAGGAGAACCCTCCTTCCTCCCGGGCAGGACCGCAGGAAAAGAGAAATGCATAAATGTATAAAAATGCAATAATACCTATAAAAATCAGAAATTTATTGGCTTATATGAATTTCTATGCTAAATTACTTATAATTATTAAATCGAAGAAGGAGGGAAGGCTGTGGAAGTTTCCTATGTGCAGATCGATACAGCAAAGCTGGTAAATAATATCAGGACCATCCGGGCCCATATCCCTCCTTCCGTCCAATTGATGGCGGTGGTGAAAAACGATGCCTATGGAAATGGAGCGCTAAAGACAGCAGAGCTTGCTTTGGCCCATGGATTTTCCCTCCTCGGTGTGGCCCGTGTGGGAGAGGCATTATACTTGAGGCAAAACGGGATTACGGCGCCCATCATGATACTGGGCCTTGTACCGGAAGAGGAGTGGGAAGAAGCGATACAGGGAGGATTCCTGGTTCCCCTGGATACCCCAAAAGATGCGGAAGCCTTCGATGCAGCTGCCGAAAGGCTGGGGAAGAGAGCCCCTGTTATGGCAGCGGTGGATACAGGACTCCATCGTATTGGGACTTCGGTCGAAGAAACGGGAGTACTGGTTTCCAAAATCCGCTCACTGCCCTCTTTAAAACTCTGTGGGCTCTTTACCCATTTCATCGAAGCTGAACTTCGGGATAAGAGTCGGACATGGCAGCAGCTGTACCGGTTTAAGGAGGCAATCCATGCAGCCGGGAATACCGAAGGGCTCCTTCTTTCTGCGGCAGACAGCGCGGCGGCGGAAGACATGGAGGAAAGCCGGTTTAACATGGTTCGCATCGGATGCCTGCTTACGGGCATCCAGCCGTCGAAGGAAATGGACCATCCCCTTCCCCTGAAACCTGTATTTTCCCTGGTGAGTCGGGTTATCCATGTGCAGAAAGTCCGGAAAGGAGAAACCATCGGTTATGATAGTACCTTTACAGCTCCGGGAGATATGTACCTGGCCACGGTGCCCATCGGTTACGGGGACGGGTACCGACGAAGTCTTTCTGGCAGGGCATCGGTACTGATACAGGGAAAGATGCGAAAGATCAGGGGACTCATCTGCATGGACCAGATGATGGTGGAGGCAGATGCATCCGTGAAAACAGGAGATCCGGTGGTACTGGTTGGAAAACAGGGAAACCTGGAAATCAAAGCCACGGATCTGGCAGAAATGTGTGACGCCAATGTACACGAATTCCTGGGAGGATTTCGGCGTCTGGAGAAGAGATATATCTGAGGGAGGAAAAAATGATGATGAACAAGGGACTTATGAAAAAAATTTTTATCGGATTGGCAGCGGCTGGAGCCATTGCGCTGGCAGCAGGATGCGGGGGACAGGCAGCCAAGTCGGGAGCCGCTTCGGCACCGAAGGTACAGGCCGATCTTTTGAATACCATCAAGCAGAAGGGGGTACTTACCGTAGGGACCGCTTCCGGCTATCCGCCCTATGAATTCATTGACGCTTCCAAAAAGGATAAAGTCGTCATCGGCGTGGATATGGAACTGGCCCAGAAAATCGCCGATAAACTGGGAGTCAAACTGGAAGTGGCAGATTCGAACTTTACAGCCCTCCTCTCTTCTCTCACCGCAGGGAAAGTGGATATGGCCATCGCCGGTATCAATGCCACGGAAGAACGGAAGAAATCCATGGATTTCTCCGATGGCTACCTGCCGGCCCATGAAAAGATCATGGTCAGAAAGGAAGATGCCGGCAAATACAAGAGCCTCGCTGATTTCCAGGGCAAAATCGTTGGCGCCCAGAAGGCAACTACCGAGGAAGCCATCGCCCAGAAGGAACTGAAGGACTCGAAACTGGTTCTTCTGGACCACGTGCCGGATGTGGTGATGGAGCTGAAACACGGGAAAGTGGATGGCCTGGTGGTACAGGACATCGTGGCCCAGCAGTACCTCGTTTTCAACGATGACCTCGTCCTGTCCGATGTGAACTTTGCCACATCTAAGGACATGTACACCGTAGTAGCCCTGCCGAAGGGTAATCCGGAACTCATGAAAGTGGTAAACGAAGTAATCAAGGAGAATACGGATAACGGAAACTTCGAGAAGTGGGTCCAGGAAGCCAGCAAGAAAGCCGTAGAAAACGCAAAACAGTAAATTTAATAAGCTAAATGACAAATAAAAAAGACCCGTCTTTCGACGAGTCTTTTTTATTTGAGATTATCCAAGAATCTTCTTGACCAGACCTACATGGAGCTTTACTCCGTTAGGAAGGGCGGAGTGGTCGAAGTGCATGTTGGGGTCGTGGAGGCCGGGCTGGGCATCTTCACCGAGGGCAATGAAGCCTGTTTTCAGTTCCGGCTTTTCTTTCGGATACCAGAAGAAGTCTTCGCCGCCGGCAGTGGTAATCGGAGGAATGAGAGCCTGGGGTCCCAGTTCTTCTTTAATGACATCGGCAATGATGTCCGTTACTTCCGGAGTAATGATGGAAGCTGGAGTACGGTGGAGGATATTTTCAGTGGCAGTAGCGCCAATGGAAGCAGCCGCATTCTGTGCAGCCCTTGTGACGCGCTGGATCATGAGGTCCATGACTTCATTGCTCTGGCTGCGGAGATCGAAGGTTACGGTGGCATTTCCGGGTACTGCGTTCGGTACGCCAGCATCTGCGTGAATCTGGGTGGCCTTCAGGTTATAAACTACATTGGAGTCAAAGCGGAGTGCATTGACAGCGGCCACTACAAGGCAGGCTGCATCCAGGGCACTGACGCCAAGGTAAGGGCGGGCACCGTGGGACTGCTTGCCGGTAATATCATAGCGGATATGGGTGGCAGCACTGTAGTACAGTGCTGGTGCGGCCTGGCCAACCCGGCATTCCTGGATAGGACGGCCGTGCATGCCGATGAGGATGTCCACGTCATCCAGAGCATCGCTCTTCAGGACGGAGAGAGCCCCTTCGCTGGTTTCTTCTGCCGGCTGGAAAAGGACCTTCAGTTTGCCTTTCTTGACCAACTTCTGGTCTTTAATGATTTCTGCAGCAGCAAGAAGCATGGACATATGGCCGTCATGGCCGCAGAGATGGGCAGCGCCGCCGTCTTTTGTACCAAGTGCATCCATATCAGCACGGAGACAGAGGACAGGACCCGGTTTACCGCTGTCATAGACACCGACTACCCCGGTACCACCGGCGAGATGGTCTTCCACATCGTAGCCCATCTTTCTCAGGTGGTCTGCTACATAAGCGGAAGTCTTGAACTCGTGCATGCCGATTTCCGGCATTTTGTGCAGATCTTCGAAAAACTTGAAAACATCATCCATAATCTATTCCTCCTGTTTATTATTAGCCAAAGAAGGCCATATATAATTTCATGGCAAACATGCCAACGACAGCATTGAAGATACTGATTCCCATCAGCATGGGCCAGTATTTCTTAGGAATATCAGCGGTGCCCAGAAGGCGGCCCATATACTGGATCTGGGAAGCCATGAGGAGCAGGGCCGGCATGAGAATGGCCAGGTGATAGCCATTCAGGATACCCTGGGTATAGAAAGAAGCAGCGATACCTACGCCAGCGGAGCAGGACAGCCATGTGGTCAGCAGGACAACAAGCGCCTGGCCGGGAAGACCGAAAATAGCCATTATCGGACCGAACCAGTGGCCAATGAAATCCATGACGCCAAGGATATTCAAAATGTAAGCAAGGACATAGGCCATGAGTACGTTGGGGATCAGGTTCTGGGTACCAATTTTCCAGCCTTTACGGGCACCCTCAATAAAAATATCAAATACATTTGGCTTATTCTGTGTCGTTTTTACTTCAGCTTTTGCTGTTTCAGTTGCCATGTTTGAAATCTCCTTTGAAAACAGTGTCCAATGCGATGCGGCAGATAATAGCGCCGACAAATTTCATGACGAAGATAATAGCTAAGGGTATCATGATAGGGCAGGCGATGAAACCGAAAAGTGCACTGGCAATGGCAAAGTAATTGTTAATCATGCCGGCCCCGGAATACTGCCAGGCGGAGATAATGGTCTCTTCCCTCTTGTCGACGAGTCCGAGATCGTAAAGCTCTTTGGTTAATGCGGCTCCGGCGTCGGTACTCTGGAGGTCGGTAATCAGTGTAAGGCCTACAAGACCAGGTACGTCCATGAGTGGTTTAAATAAGGGGGTCATAATCTTCTGGGCAGCAGACAGGGCTCCATAGTGCTCCAGAATATTAACGATACCAATAGCCAGCATAATAGAAGGAATCAGGGAAAGGGCAAAAAGGAAACCTGCTCTGGCGCTGACGCCGCCGGCGCCGACAAAGGTATTCTTTGCCGGATCTTTCATGGTACCAAATTTACCGATTAACGTGTTGTAGTCAAAGGCCCGCAGCCAGTCAAAACCCTGGACATGGGCAAAGACACCTGCGAAAAACAGAATACCAAGGATTAATGCAACCACGCCGGCAATAGTAAATTTTGGCAGGGTGGTAAACTTTTGGGCCCGCTCATCGTTGGTGAGAGCCTTTTTTTTCTTTTCTTCTTCCATCTTACACTTCTCCTGTAGCTTTAAAGATTTTTTTGGGAAAAAACTGCACTTGCTCAGGTGCGGCAATATGATACCAGCAGTACTGCTCAACTCCTTTTCTAATCCCGGTTACTGAAAAAGGCCGCACAAATCCGCCAGGCTTAAACCTGGAAAATCTGCGGCCCCATTGTCGCTTATGAAATTGTCCTGAACAGACAGTATATGGCTATAAATGTACGCATTTTCAGAAGGAATGTCAAGTGTGTATTTGTATACAATATGAAATTATGCAACATCTCCATGACTGGAAATAAGGGAAAGGAGGCCATGAACTCTTATTAAGTTCGTGAGTAGGGCCGATTGAGTCGTTTGCATTTATATGATTTTAATTGAACGTAATTAACTTCAGTTATAGAAATCAGGAATAATAAAAACAATGATTTATGGATGATAAATAGGCGCATGTTTTCGGGTAATAGCTGAAGTCAGTCGAATATAGTCAGTTTACCAGACCATACTTGATTAAATTCTGCCTCGGCTTTAAAATGAAGCCGAATCTAAGAGCCCCTTTATGTCTGAAAAATGCAGGCAAGATGGAAGGAAGAACAAAACTTTTAGCCGCCATTCTGGCGGAGATTTGAGGAGGAACAGCAGATGGACTGTAAAGAAAAGGCATTTCAATGGGTGGACACCCATCATGACGACATGATTTCCCTCTGGAAACAGATGGTATCCATTGATTCCGGCATCGGCGTGAAAGAGGGAGGCATGGAAATGGGAAACCTCTGCGCCGGGATCCTGGAAAAACTGGGATTTTCCATTCGCCGGTACTCCTTTGAAAAGTGCGGGGACACCATCATCGGGGAACGGGGGGACCTGTCGAAGCCCTATCCCATCCTCATGGGCCACATGGACACCGTATTCTACGAAGGAGAACCGAAAAAGCGTCCCTTCACCATCAAAGACGGCGTAGCCTATGGCCCCGGGGTGCTGGATATGAAAGGGGGAGACTGCATCGCCCTCTCCGTCCTCACCGCCCTCCACGAGGCAGGCTTCGATTTCCCCTGCAAAGTGATCCTCGTAGCCGACGAAGAGCCGGCCCACTGCTTCTCCAACAACCCGGAAATCATCGAAAAAGAATCGAAGGGTGCCAAATGCGCCTTCAACTTCGAGACCGGCTTCCCGGACCACGATATCACCGTACAGCGCCGGGGCTGCTGGCGGTTCACCATCGAAACCTTCGGCCGGGGCTCCCACGTGGGGAACGACCCGAAACACGGCCGCAGCGCCATCAACGAAATGGCCCATAAAATCCTGGACATCGAAGCCCTCACGGACTACGATAAGGGGTACAACGTGAACTGCGGCGTCATCGAAGGGGGCACCGTGCCAAACGCTACGCCGGCCTACTGCAAAATGGACTGCGACTTCCGGTACATCTCCAACGACGACCTGCCGAAACTGAAAGAAATGGTGCAGAAAATCGTGGACCATGTCTACGTGGATGGGGTCACCTCGAAACTCACCACCACCGAAGGCTTCGACGTCATGGAACGGATCCCGGGAAACATGGAACTCCTGAAAATAGCCCAGGAAGTGGCAAAAGAAGAAGGCTGGCCGGTGCCGGGCCCGAAACTCTGCGGCGGCGGCTCCGACGCAGCCTACACCTGTAAAATGGGGGTCCCCACCCTCTGCTCCATGGGAGTGGAAGGAGAATTCAACCACACCGTAGAAGAATACGCCAACGTAGACAGCCTCTTCGCCCGGGCCAAACTGGCCATAGGCATCCTGCTGAAAGTGGGAGAAAAGCAGAGTTGAGACCCCGCGGCGCCTGTGTGGCTGAGAGGCCTGCGAACGGGTGGGGGCTTTTAGCTTCTAGCCGCTAGCAACTAGAAAAGCTGGTCCGCCTGCGGCGTTACCAACCGCTAACCTCTACCGCACTATCTGGCACTATCCCTAACTCGGTCGGCCGGGCCCCAAAAGGAAGGCGCTTTTATGTGCAGTATGAGCGCCAACTTGGGCCCGGCTCAGCAGTCCTCTGCAGGACTGCTGCATTTCGAGCGGTGTGAGCATGCCAAATGACGTTATCCTTAAAAATCGCTACAGCTTCGATGAGTCGAGAAATCTTTCTGGTAAATGACTATGACGGGGTTTTCAAAAACAGAGTTGAGATTTGAGAGTTGAGGTCCAGCCGCTTCGCGGCGGCGAAATCAGACGGTCAGACCGAATCAGCCTGCGGCGCATCCATCAGCTAACCTCCGTCTGCTTCGCAGCCACCTCCTTCCCAAGGAAGGAGGCTAACTCTTAGCGGCTGCGCCGCCGTTGGAACCCTGATGACTCTGCACAAGAAGCGCGAGGGTGACGATGCACGAGGTCCCTTCCCCGGGGAAAGGGCTGCCCACCGGGCTGGGGTTAGCTGATGAAAACTGATGGGACCGGCCCGCAGGGCCTGACCACCTAGTCACTAGATCTAGTCACTAGCTACAGATTCGCCGCAGGCGAATCTGCCCGCAGGGCCTGAACAGCTCAAGGCTGAAAGCTCAGAGTTCTCATCCCTTCGCACGCCCGTTGGCTGCACAACGGTGCTATTTTATATTTCCTCCAACGCCCGCTCATTCATGAGAAAATCGAGTACGTTTATTTTTTTATATCCCCTTTCCATCTGTTCGTAGGGATCATCGTCCATGGTAATGATAATTTTCTTGTACCCGTCATCCAGCTTATGGAAAGAAGACAGTTCCCGTTCTCTGGTACGGGAATCAGTTATATGATAGGAGACCTGTATGTAGTAGGTGTCCTCAGGACTGCGTACGAGAAAATCAATTTCTTTATTTTCATTTTTCCCAATATCCACCAGATAATTCCGCCCAACCAATTCCAGATATACCAGATTTTCCAGACTGTGAGTGGGCTCCAGCTGCCGGAATCCCAGTATGGCATTCCGGAGTCCAATATCAGCTATGTAATACTTCTGCAGAGTTTTCAAGTATTCCTTCCCCTTGATATCATATCGCCGAGCCCTGTAAAACAGGAAGGCATTACATAGATAATCCAGATAGGTGCTGACAGTTTTAGAAGTAATTTTTTCTTTTTCACCACCGGATAGAGTCCTTGCTATTTTATTTGGAGAAACATAGGATCCGATAGAGGATGCCAAAAGCCTCACGATGCCCCGGAATGCATCGGTGTTTCTGATATGGTATCTTTCTTCCATGTCTTTCAGGGACACCGTGTCAGCAATCATGGTGAGATAGGCCGCCTTATCTACAGGATTTTCTTCCTGCAGGAGGTAAGGCATGCCACCATACATCATGTACTGTCGGAAACATTCCCGCTTATCGCCGCCATAATACCCATAATATTCAGAAAAGAGCAGGGGAAGTACTTTGATTTCGATTCCTCTTCCACGAAAACGGGTATTTACATCGCAAGAAAGAAATTCCGAGTTAGAACCTGTAATGTAAATGTCACAGTTAAAATCATGCTGCAACCCATTCACCACATCTTCAAAATGGGGGACCATCTGGATTTCATCAAGGAAGATGTATACCTTCCGATTATCGTGAATTCGAGCCTCAATATAATGATAAAGCTCCATGGGATCGCGAAGCTGCCAGTTCCTGATTCCCTCCAAAGAAACCCCGATAATATGGTCTGCCGCCACCCCAAGTCGGAGCAGCTCCTTATAGTAGAGATCAAAGAGCAGGGTGGACTTGCCGCAGCGTCGAAGGCCGGTAATGATTTTGATGATACTCTTATCTTTTACATGTAAAAGCCGGGTTACGTAGCGTGGCCGTGGAATAATCATAGGTACCTCCTGTTTCATGGTTGATAAACGTCCTGCTTTTATTATATTCCCAAAACTTTTTATTTTCAAAAGTTTTGGGAATAGAGCCAATATACTTTTAAAAGTATTGGAGAGAGTATATCATTGAGAAATGAAAATATACGATATTATAAGGAAAGATAAGATATTTATCCTATTCCCAAAACTTTATATATTTAAAAGTTTTGGGAATAGAGCGCCTGGCTGACTGTGCAAATGGACGGGGTTTTCTGCGGCGGAAAAGAAAGAGTAACATTGAGAGTTGAGGTCCAGCCGCTCCGCGGCAGAGACATCAGATAGTCAGACTATCAGACCGAATCAGCCTGCGGCGCTTTTGTGGTTATATGGCGTGCATACATGCGGGGGCTTTTAGCTTCTAGCTTCTAGCGGCTAGGAAGGCTCTACAGCCTGCGGCGCTGACGTCAGCGGCTTCGCCGCCGTTGGAATCCTGATGACTCTGCACAAGAAGCGCGAGGATGACGATGCACGAGGCCCCTTCCCGGGAAAGGCGGAGGTCCTGCAGAGGACCTCCGAGTCGGGCTTAAGTTGGTGCCTTTACTGCACACTAAGGCGCCTTCCTTTTAGTAGCCCGACGCTGCTCACGGGGCTGAGGTTAGCTGATAGGACCGGCCCACAGGGCCTAACCGCCTAGCTACTAGATCTAGCCACTAGCTACTGATTCGCCGCAGGCGAATCCGCCCGCAGGGCCTATCGAGCTCAAGGCTCAAGGCTGAAGGCTCAAGGCCCCACCCGTTTGTACGCAAGCCCAGCCACCCATGAAACATCCTCCCCTTTTCCTCCACTATATAGATGAGAGGCAGAAAGGCCGGAAGAAATTTCTCCCATACCGGAAGCGCACATCCATGGAACCGGGAGAGGGAGAAAGGACTTCTTCATATGATTCTGTCACTCCGACGCGTCGAGAAACAAATATAGTGAAGAGTGAAGAGAGAAGAGGGAAGAGAGGGCCTGCGGTGCAGCCGCCAGACTTGTCTGATGTCTGCAGTCTGACCGTCTGACGTCTACTGGTCGGACAGCCGGTTCTTATGCATGCCCTTTTTCTCTTCTCTCATACCTCTTCACTTCTTTCACCATCAACAGCTCCTGAAGAAAACCTGCCAGAAATCATGAGCGGCAGCAGCTCACCGGACCTCCCCGGAAGCATGGGAACCCCTCACGGGATCCTCCCGGCCCATCCCCGGAAGACGGTGTTCCAAGCCCAACCATGCAGCGGCAGGGAAGATTCAGGAGCTTTTGTGGTGGGCAGGGGCCGAAGGCCCCGGAGACCGAGATCGAGTCGGCCAGCGGCTCCGCCGCAAAAGTTAACCCTCCCTTGCTCGCAAGGGAGGGGGGGACCGCGTTAGCGGTGGGTGGGTTGCCGCGTAGCGGCTAATGTTTGACTCTGTACCCCAAAATGTGAAAATGCCTCTGCAGTAGGCTCCCTTTTCCAAAGGCAGAGGTGCTTCGGCCGGGCTCTGAGGTGCTCGCTTAGTGTGCAGTAAATGCTCGCAGATGAGCCCGGCTTGGGCATCCTCTGCAGGATGCCCACATAGGACCTCTGAGCCGGGCCCAAGTTGATCGGCCAGTCGACAAAAGGAAGGCGTCTTATTGTGCAGTAAAGACGCCAATTTGCGACTGGCTTGCAGGTCCTATGCAGGACCTGCACACTTTTTCTGCACATTAAAGCGCCTTCCTTTCAGGGCCCGGCCGGAATGCTCCCCACCGGGGTGAGGGATTCTGATGGAAGCGCCGCAGGCCGACCATCTTTCCTGACAGCTAGCCGGTAGCAGCTAAAAGCCCCCGTATGTTCAGCCGCTCACTCATCCACCCGTCACCCGGCCCGCAGGGCCTGATCACCTGGATCTCGACCTCGACCTCGATCTGTCACTTTCACACTTTTTTGAAAAAACTTCACTTTTCATGTTCACAAAATCACACTTTTTGCAATGTATATAGTAGAGGGACAAAAAAGTTCCGGTGATTAGACAGGTTCTTATCCTGCTTTTCCGCCAGCCGGCAGTGGGAAGCTTTGATGGGAAAATGGAAAATCTGCCAATGTAAGCCCCTCTAAACCATGGATGTCAAAAATTTTCAAAAAAATTTTTGGAAATTTTTGCACATCCAACGGTTTCCCGTTATGTATATAGTAGAGGGATGAAAAAGGCCCGCGGTATGAAAAATGGATTCCCCGTTTTCCTGAGTGCGCGCTGTGGAAAGAACCCCGGGAATCCAATGGACATAGGTACCGCCTGAACCGTTCCTCGCCCATTCGGCCGAAAGGGAGTATGAGACCGAGTAGCGAGATCGAGACCGAGATCAATAGCGGCTTTGCCGCGAATCCCCTCGATCTCGACCTCGGCCTCGATCCGCACACAATGTTACGCAATCCGGATAGCGGAAAATGATTCACAACACCATAGGACCCAGGACTTTTGGATAGCTCATGCTTTTGCCACTTTGACGACTAGTCCGGAATTTGGAGAAACTTCGGTTTCTATCCTTACGCCGGCGCCGTATTCACTGGACAGATTCTTGCATCTTGACGGACACCGGGTCTTCTTGGTGTGTGTTGTATTTGGTATTTAATATGGCTAGAGTCAAGGCAGCTAGTGGCTGGATCTAGCAGCCAGGCCTACAGCGGCTGCGCCGCAGATGGAATCCTGAAGACTCTGCACCAAATAGCGTGCAATTGCCTCTACACAAGGCTCTCTTCCCAGAAGAGAGCTCCCCACGGGGGTGAGAGATGGTGATGGATTTTGATGGAAGCGCCGCAGGCTGGTCACCTCGATCTCATCAGGGTGCATTTGTTGCGAAGCGGCCACCCGTCTCCCGTGGTTTCGTATATGACAAATAAATAAAGCCCCGCAGCTTGCAAGGCTGCGGGGCTTTATTTTATTTCGGAATCCGGTTGTAATAGCGGGTTCCTTTATCGGAATCATGCATGATATCCATGAGTTCCCGGGCCCGTTCGAAGGTGAATCCGCAGTAGTTGGCGTATTCTACCAGCGGATTTCCGCGGAGTTCCCTTTTGTGTTTCATGATGGCTCTCCGTTCTTCCTTTGCGAGTCCCTGCACCTCTTTCAGGTCCTGCTGACGGCGGGCGTGGCGGAACATGAGGTACGTCTCTGTCCGGTCCGCCTCTTCCGGTGTCATGAGGTGCTTATCCACCAATTCCTGGAGGTAGTACACCGCCACCGCCGGGTCATGGGGCTCGCCGCCTTTAAGGGACGGCGGCACCGTGGCAGGCTCTGGCATCCGGGCTGCAGCGGGGGAACCGGCCAGGGGGACCAGGAGAAAAAGCGCTGCCAGTAACAGTTTAGAATTCATAGGACAGTTTCACCGTATACGTCCTTCCGGCGCCATAGTAGTACCAGGACCAGTAATCCCGATCCAGCAGGTTATCGATGGCAAGGCCGATGGTGGCGCCTTTGGCAAACTTATAGTTGGCTCCCAGATTCACCGTATAGATGGCATCATAGGAATACAGGCGATGGGCCATATCGCCCTTTTCATTCCGGTCACTCACATACTGGGCTTCCAGGTATGCATCCCAGGAAGGCCGCTCATAACTCAGTCCGGCGTGGAAGATGTGCCGGGGAATGCTGTAAATTCTCTCGCCCTCATTATCCGTTGCTCTTTCATAGGCGTAGTTGGCATAGGCGGACAGGGTATCATTGAACTTCTGCCGCACTTCCAGTTCCAGTCCGTTTCTCTTGGCTTTCTCCTTGTTGATGAAGGTACTGTATTTTCCGGCACTGGCAGTGGTGATGAGATCCTTGGTCTTTGCATGGTATACGTCGAAATTGACCTGGGTCTTTGCAAAGGATTTCTTGATGCCCGCTTCAATGGTGTCTGTCTTTTCCGGTTTCAGGGCAGGGTTTCCGATGTAACGGCCGTCGAAACGGTAGAGCTTGTACAGCGTAGGCGCATTGAAGGAATGGCCGTAGGAAATATAGTAGGTGGTGGAATCATTGGGCAGGTATTCCAGGGAAAGCTTCGGGCTGATCTCGTTATAGGTCTTTGTCTCCCTGGTGGTATCGACGTACTTCCCATCCTTCGTTCCTCGGAAGAAGCCACCGTATTTCTTATAGTGGTCCAGACGAAGACCGCCGTATACATTCCAGTTATCATTGATTTTGTATTTATCCTGCACGAAAAGCGCAGAAATCAGATTCTTGCCGCCCTGGGTGACCAGATCCTTCGTGACGGAACCCCAGTCATGCCAATGGGCGAGATTACTCTGGTTGTAGGTCATGGAATCCCGCTGGATATCGAAGCCGCTGACCAGCGTATTCCTGCCGATGTCCCAGGTCTTCTGGAAATCGGCCTTATAGGACTTATTGGGATAATGGTTCCGCTTGCCCGCCGATTCTCCGGCAAAATCATCGCCCATAGAGTACCCGTCATCCTTTGCGTTCACGATGCCGGCGCTGAAAATCATCCGGTTGGCATCATCTTTGTACAGGAACGAATGGACATCGGTTTTCTTCCTGCCGTAGTAATCGGTGAAATCGGCTTCGCTGAAATTATAGTACTTGCCGTCCGGCAGGAGGACGCTTCCTTTGAACAATTCATTTCCATCGGCATCATGGATATAGGACTGGGGATCCTTGGCGTAATATTTGAAATAGTCATGGGTGTACTGGTAAGTCATGGACTTGGTATCACTGAAATTGTATTTCAGCTTGAAATTGTAGGTATTGTCCTTGCTGGCGCCCTTCCCCGGGTTGCCCAGTACGTATATCGTATCGCCTGCATGGTTTTCCGTCTTTTCATACCCTGTACCGATGGTACCCGATGGCTTTCTGGCGCTGCCCTTCTTCGTGTAGGTCAGCTTCTTCCGGTACCCATCGGTCCGGCGGTTTTCATAGCCTGCAGAAAAGGACCACTTATCCGTCAGTTTCCGGCTCACCGTGACCCCGCGGCGCCAGGTATTGTGGGAACCGTATTCCGTATATACTTTCCCGCTGTTCTTATTGGGATCCTTGCTGATAATATTGATGACGCCACCCACGGCCCGTCCGCCATAAAGAGAAGAACCGGCGCCGCGGACCAGTTCGATTTTTTCTACATCATCCACGGAAATGGTGGACCAGTTGATGCCGCCGCTGAAACCGTTATTCAGGGGCATGCCATCGTAGAGAACAAGGATGTTGCTTTCCCCAAAGCCTCGTACACTGATTCCACCGGCATTATCGGACATTCCCTGGGGCCGGTCGCTGTATACGCCGGGCAGGTAATTGATGGCCTCCGTAATGGTGCGGATATTCTTCTGCTTGATCTGGTCCGATGTGATGACACTGACACTGGCAGGTACTTCGCCCGCTTTTTCCTCCATACGGGTGGCAGTGACCACCACCGGATTCAGCTGGTACACATCGGCTGCATTGGCTGTGCCCATGCCACAAACCACCAGGGACGCTGCCGCAGCAGCCAGAAGCATTTTCTTTTTCATAACTTGACCTCTCTCTAACTATAGGATATAGGGTCAGGTTCTCATTTTTATTATTGCACGAACATTATTATATTATGAATTGTTAATAAGATAGAAATATATATTAATCATAGGTAAATGGAAATCAATGCTTTTCAGTCATATAAGGAATAAAGTTAGTCTTTGATGTACTGATTGGATACCGCTTGCCTGTAGAGGAGACCTGATAGATCTAAAATGAAAAAGCTGCGGTAAGGGAGTTGGGGGGTTGGCGGCCTGGGTGCAGAGAAGATAGATGGGAGGCATAGATAGGTATTTTGAAATCAGAAGGCCTTTTCAACTTTTAATCTTAATTTCGCTGCCAATGACAAAAGAAGTCATTATAGAGAGTAAACTATAGAGTAGTAAAAGAGGAGTGTGTAGAAAAAGAATAGATGTTATAATAACTTTAATGAGGCCTATCATATTACATATCATTTCCGATTGCGGTGAGAGGATTGGTACATATGATGAAAACGTTTGGCAATGGATTTGAAAGTGAAAATTATAATCTCTGCGTTGAAAGCGATTCCATAGTTTTGGAATGGCTTTATTTTTATGGATTGGAAATGAAGGCAATAAAAAAGCTCCCAAAGGGAGCTTTTTACCCACACACTGTGGTGTCACGAGCGTGACGATTTGAATGAATTTTTATTTGAACTTGTGTTGTAATCGGATAGTGGTAAGTTATCCTACTCATAGGATACACGAAATAGAGGAGCGTGTCAACGATGAAAGAAAACCAGGAATATTACATCGGATTAGATATGGGTACAAGTTCTGTGGGATGGGCAGTAACGGATCCCAATTATGAAATCATCAAAAAACATGGGAAAGCCCTTTGGGGGATCCGTCTCTTTGATGAAGCAAAAACAGCAGCGGAGAGGAGAATGCATCGCGTAGCCAGGCGAATGACGGAGCGCCGTGCCCGCCGCATTGATTTGCTTCAGGAATTATTCTCCCAGGAAATCTGCAAAAAGGATCCCGGGTTCTTTCAGAGACTGAATGACAGTGGACTTTATGAGGAAGATAAGTCAATTCGCCAGAAAAACAGCCTCTTTAATGATGTGGACTTTGATGATAAGGCTTACCATAAGGCATATCCCACCATTTATCATCTGCGGTATGCCTTGATGACGGAGGATAGGGAATTTGATGTGCGGCTTGTGTATCTGGCCATCCATCATATCATGAAGCATCGGGGGCACTTCCTTTTTGACAGCTTTAAAATTGACAAAAAGGGAATGTCCGGATTTGAAGAAGGCTTTGCAGCCTTTGGAAACGTCTTGAATAGAATGTATGACATTTCCCTGGATACATCACACGAGGCGCAGATCAAGGATATTTTAAAAGATAAATCATTGGGCATAAAAGACAGGACAAACCTGCTGCTCAAATATATGCCGGATGCCGACGGCAAGAAAACGTTAAAGAATGCCTTTACTGCAATGATGACTCTTGTCTCCGGTGGGACAGCTATGCTGAGCAATGTTTTCCAGGACGAGGGGCTGAAGAACTTTGAGAAAAACAAGGTCAGCTTTGCCAGTGCCAGGTTTGAAGATGATGAACCGGAAATCATGTCTGAACTGGCTGACCGATATGACCTGGTGGCTGCACTTCATGAACTCTATAACTGGTCCCTGCTGGCAGAATTAATGGGAGAGCACAGATATATTTCTGAGGCAAAAAAGGCTATTTATGATGAGCACAGAGATGATTTAAAAGCATTAAAACAGTTGCTGAAGAAATACCCTGAAGTCTATGCCCGTATGTTTAAAGTCCCAGGAAGTAAAAAATTAACAAACTACAGCGCCTACGCTGGAGTTTGTAAAGTGAAAGGGAAAAAGACGGCCATAGAGAAATGTTCCCGGGAAGATTTTCTGGGTGTCCTGAAAGCAGAACTCAAGAGTGTTCCGGATAGCCCTGAAAAAGAGCGTATCGAAAATAAAATTGCCCAGGGTACATTCCTTCCTAAAGAGGTGACAAAGGAAAATGGTGTCATTCCTTATCAGTTGCATCTCCAGGAATTACAGATGATTCTTAAAAACGCAGAAAGGTATCTGCCCTTTTTGAGTGTCAAGGATTCCCACGGCTCCGTATCAGATAAGATTATCAGTCTCTTTACTTTCCGCATCCCTTACTATGTGGGCCCTCTGAATGAGAAAGCCAACCACCAGTGGATTGTGAAGAAAGATAAAACAGGAAAAATCTATCCCTGGAATTTTACAGAAAAGGTAGATATCGAAAAATCGGCAGAAGGCTTTATCCGCAATCTGACTAATAAATGTACTTATCTTGTAGGGGAAAATGTACTTCCTAAGAATTCACTCCTGTATACAGAGTTCATGCTGCTGAATGAACTGAATAATGTCCGTGTTGGCAGTGCTATGCAGAAGCTCAAGCCGGAATTAAAGGAAAAGGTCATTGAGAATCTGTTTATGAAGCATAACCATGTGACAAAGAAGAAATTTATCAGTTACCTTGTACAGTCAGGAATAGAACGGACAGAGGCGGAGAACCTTTCAGGTATCGATGATGATTTCAAGAGCAGTCTGGGACCATGGATCGACCTGCACCGTATTTTAGGAGACCGTTTCAACAGAAAAGATGGGGAACAGATCATTGAAGATATCACCATCTTTAGTGGAGACCGGAAAATGCTGAAGAATCGGCTGCATAGGAAATTTGAGTATCTTGATAAGAGTCAGCTTGATGCATTAGCCCGGCTTTCCTACAAAGGATGGGGGAGACTGTCTAAAAAATTTCTGGTGAATCTTCTGCCTTCCGATGATGGTACAAGACAGGTGCTGGTAGATAAGGAAACCGGGGAAGTCATGAATATCATCACGGCTCTCCGCAAGACCGGATATAACCTGATGGAACTTCTGAGTGATAAATTCGGCTATTCCCATGCAATAGAAGAAGAAAATAAGGAATTCGTCGGCGATGATAAAGTCACCTATAAAGATGTAGATGAGATGTACATCTCGCCCGCGGTCAAGCGGCCTTTGTGGCAGACGATCCGTATTGTACGGGAAATTGTGAAGATCATGGGTCAGGAGCCGTCAAAAATTTTCATTGAAATGGCTCGGGAAGATGGGCAGAAAGGAAAGAAAACCGTATCCCGCAAAGCAAAACTGCAGGAGCTCTATAAAAAATGCAAAGATGATACCCGGGACTGGGCAAAAGAATTAAAAGAAACTCCGGAAGAAGATTTCAGGAGTGATCGGCTGTACCTGTATTACACCCAGATGGGGAAATCTATGTATACCGGAAAGCCCATCGATATCCAGCAGCTTTTCAACAGGAATATCTATGATATCGATCATATTTACCCTCAGTCCCTGACCGGTGATGACAGTCTGGATAACCGTGTACTTGTGGAAAAGGTAGTAAACTCCAAAAAGGGAGATACTTATCCATTGGGTAGAGCGTTGGACGGGGTTCATGTAGAATCTCAGGGAATTCATATCGACGATATCCAGAAGGATAGGCGCCCGTTCTGGAAGATGCTCCTTGAAAAGAATCTGATCTCTCGGGAAAAGTATAATCGCCTGACGCGAACAACACTGCTGACGGATGATGAAAAGGCTGCCTTTATTGGTCGTCAGTTGGTGGAGACCCGACAGAGTACGAAGGCCTGCGCAGAACTCCTGGGCCGCGCTTACCCTCAGACAAGAATTGTGTACACGAAAGCGGGCAATGCATCCCGGTTCCGTCAGTATGGCGGCTTTATCAAAGTCCGTGATATGAATGACTACCATCATGCAAAGGATGCCTATATCAATATTGTGGTGGGTAATGTATTTGATACAAAATTCACGTCCAATCCGGTACGGTTCCTGAAAGGGGACCATCCGGTATACAGCCTCAATACAGAAGCTCTCTATGGTCATATGGTTGCCCGCGGCGGCCGCATAGCGTGGATTCCGGCGGAAAAAGACGGGAAAGGTTATGTGATTCCGGGCCATGAGGGAACCATGGGTACTGTCAGAAAATGGATGGATCGTAACAATATCTTGTACACCCTCATGCCGGTCGAAGTAAAAGGGGGATTGTTCGACCAGAATGTAATGGTTAAAGGAAAAGGACAGGTTCCATTAAAGAATCATGGACCTAAAGCGGATATAGCCAAATATGGTGGATACAATAAAGCTACCATTGCCTATTGCATGCTGGTCAAAGCTGAATTAAAAAGGAAGGAGATTTGCGTACTGGAAGCGGTTCCCCTGTATCTGGCCCATACTCTTCGGACGAATGAGGATAGGGTACGTTATTGCAAAGCAGCATGGGAGCGTTCCGGAGAGAAGTATGAGAACCCGGTCATCCTAATGCCGGAAGTCAGGATGTTCTCCTTGTTTGATTTTAATGGCTTCAGGGCACAGATTGCCGGAAAAACGGGAGCACAGTATGTCATACGAAATGCAAACCAGCTCTGTCTGTCAAATGATAAAGCTGCAATATTGAAAAGAGTTTTGAAATTCAATGCTAGAAAAGAAATAGCAAAAGATGCAGTCATTACCGAATTTGATCAAATTACCGGCGACGATACCCTGCATCTCTATAATGTGTTTACGGATAAACTGAAGCATAGTGTATATTCTCGAAATTCAAATCTGGCAAGTGCAGCTGAAGTTATGGTGAATGGACGTAAAAAATTCGAATCCATGAAGATAGAGGAGCAGTGCAAATTACTGGGCAATGTGCTTCATTTGTTCCAGTGCAATGCAGTGCTTGGAGATTTGACTGTCATTGATGGAGTAAAGAGTACAGGAAAGTTAAGGGTAAGTAAAAAGGTGCAACAGGACCAACATATTTCTCTGATTTTACAGTCCATAACAGGATTTTATGAGAAGAAAATACCATTGGCAGGTTTCTTAAGAAAATGACTTGGCGGACAGTGGTCCTTTCCAAAAGGGCAAAAGTAGAATACAGCTTGGGATACATGGTAGTCAGGGAAAAAGAGGTACGACGCATCTTTATGGATGAAATCGGTACCATTCTGATTGCTACCCCTGCTGTTGCTTTCACCGGCGTTTGGGTCAGTGAATGTCTGAAACGGAAAATCAAGATTATTTTTTGTGATGAAAAGCGGAATCCGGCAGGAGAAGTGCTGCCTTATTGTGGGAGTTATGACTCCAGCCGTCAGATTCGTTCTCAGATTCAATGGGGTCTGGAAATAAAGGACAGGATTTGGAAAGAGATTATTCGTGAAAAAATAAGAAACCAGGCCCTGGTGCTGGATGCATTTGACCATGGCCAGGAAGCGGCTATGCTTAGAAACTACCGGGAGAATGTACAGGATGGTGACAGTACAAACCGGGAAGGCCATGCAGCGAAGGTCTATTTCAACGCTCTCTGGGGTAAAGAATTTTCCCGCCGCGATGAGGCCGGGGTGAATAGTGCACTGAATTATGGATATGCTATCATTCTGTCTGCCTGCAATCGGGAGACCGCGGCCTCAGGATATATGACCCAGCTGGGGATTTTCCACGATAATATTTTCAATCCCTTTAATCTGGGCAGTGATCTTATGGAGCCTTTTCGGCCACTTGTGGACAGGGTGGTGCTGTCTATGGAACTTGGAGACAAACTGACTTCGGAGAATAAAAAGGAACTCATCAATATTCTGAACCATTCAGTGATTATACAGGAGCGGCTGACTACCGTGACACAGGCTATCGGTATTTATTGCCGCAGTGTATTCCGGGCGGTAGAGGAGCAGTCGCCGCAGGCGATTGCTTTTTACCATCTTCCTGATGAAGGGTAGATTCATGAGAGTCATGGTGCTGTTTGACCTGCCTGTAGAAACAGCAGAAGAACGCCGCGCCTATACGAAATTCCGAAAACAGCTCATGGGTAAAGGATTTGTCATGATGCAGGAATCTGTATATACGAAGATCGTGCTGAATCCTTCGGCGGCAAAAGCGGTTATTGGATATGTGCGGGCCATTAGTCCGAAGGAAGGGCTGATCCAGGCTCTTGTCATTACGGAAAAGCAGTATGCAGGGATAGAATTGATTATTGGGGAAACCCAGAAAGAAATCGTAGATACCAATGAAAAGCTGGTGATCCTGTGAAACTTATACATCCGGACTGGGAAAAGCAGATTACTCTGGATGGGGAGAAGGTGCCCTTGATTTCCATAGAAAATCCGGCATGCCTCTATCGGACCCTGACAGAGATCCGGGAAGAGTGTCTTACCGGTAAAGGTCAATTTATCTTGTCAGAGGGGGAGAAGGAACTTGACATGAAAAAGCATTTCCTCCCTATTCTCAGTCCCTGGGATATGGACTTTAATGACCGCAAACTCATTACAAGGCTGGTCAGCCGTATGACTGGGCTTGCGGAAGGAGAGTCATTTTACCAGAAGTCCAATGAACTTTGCAGCCGCGTGGTGGAATGGATGGAAGAACTGGCCATGGAAATGCCGCTGCCCCTATCCTATGATCTGGATATTGATATAGAGGCACTGCTGAAAGCACTTCATCTGCATATAGACGAAGCGGGGATGGGTCTGGAAGAACGGATGCTGACCTTTATGAAAACATGGAATATCCTCTGCGGAGAGACGGGCTTTGCTTTTTATGGATTTCGGAATTTAATGGATCGTGACAACCGCAGCCTGTTTTATGAAAATGGGAAGGCTGAGAATTATCAGTTTTTATTCTTGGAAGGCCCCTGTAATGATAGAATAGAAGAGGAAGATCTGTTCATAATCGATAAAGATTTATGCCAGATTTTTGAATAATCATACCCTGCCAGGAATTACGCCGCCCGGTGTTAGCGGATACACTTGCAGAGAGCCTCTGCATGAAAATGCAATTTGAGGTTTGAGAGTGTTGTAATCCTGGATAGTGGTAAAACTCTTTTCCGCCGCCTTGCGAGCAATGGCCTGTTTGAGAGTGTTGTAATCCTGGATAGTGGTAAAACATGACCGATGCGGACAATGAGGTGTGGCTTGTTTGAGAGTGTTGTAATCCTGGATAGTGGTAAAACAGAACAAGACGTTTTCAGTAACTTGTTTGTGTTTGAGAGTGTTGTAATCCTGGATAGTGGTAAAACCTCCTCATTTACGGATCATTTAAAGGACGCGTTTGAGAGTGTTGTAATCCTGGATAGTGGTAAAACCGTCCGATGTGACTGCCTCCTGCATGGCCTGTTTGAGAGTGTTGTAATCCTGGATAGTGGTAAAACCAAAGCAGATGTACCCATTAGTATCAATAAGTTTGAGAGTGTTGTAATCCTGGATAGTGGTAAAACTCTTCTTTTCTTTGGCCAGTTTGAATTTCCGTTTGAGAGTGTTGTAATCCTGGATAGTGGTAAAACGAAAATTCCCTATAACGTGCGTGACGCCGTGTTTGAGAGTGTTGTAATCCTGGATAGTGGTAAAACTTGGCATAAGACAGTCTAACGGGTCCTGTGGTTTGAGAGTGTTGTAATCCTGGATAGTGGTAAAACCACGGGTGGCCACGGGCGGCGAACACTTCAGTTTGAGAGTGTTGTAATCCTGGATAGTGGTAAAACTGTCGCAAAAAAGCCATCTCAACTATCCGAGTTTGAGAGTGTTGTAATCCTGGATAGTGGTAAAACTGTGGGATGCAGGGTTCATGCCGGCAGGCGGTTTGAGAGTGTTGTAATCCTGGATAGTGGTAAAACTGCGGACAATGTGGCCGTTCTTCCCCTGCAGTTTGAGAGTGTTGTAATCCTGGATAGTGGTAAAACGTGATATCGATGTTGACAGCGTGGCGGAAGGTTTGAGAGTGTTGTAATCCTGGATAGTGGTAAAACCCAGATTACTTACACTTATACTGTTGCTGTGTTTGAGAGTGTTGTAATCCTGGATAGTGGTAAAACCGACAAGGCTCTGTGAATATTTATGCATTTGTTTGAGAGTGTTGTAATCCTGGATAGTGGTAAAACCAGAAAAGGGCACAGGTATTTCTACTTGATGTTTGAGAGTGTTGTAATCCTGGATAGTGGTAAAACCCGGAAATGTTGGGTTTATGCAAGTTTTGAGTTTGAGAGTGTTGTAATCCTGGATAGTGGTAAAACCCGGAAATGTTGGGTTTATGCAAGTTTTGAGTTTGAGAGTGTTGTAATCCTGGATAGTGGTAAAACCTTCAGCGGCCTCCATAGCTACAGCGGCCTGTTTGAGAGTGTTGTAATCCTGGATAGTGGTAAAACTTATGGACTACAAGAGCACTGATACGCCTCGTTTGAGAGTGTTGTAATCCTGGATAGTGGTAAAACTGATTATGACGATAATCCTTCTAAGGTTAAGTTTGAGAGTGTTGTAATCCTGGATAGTGGTAAAACCACTGGCTTCCTTTCGACTGATGGTGACAGGTTTGAGAGTGTTGTAATCCTGGATAGTGGTAAAACGTAAAAATGGCACCGGACGAAGTAGCCTTAGTTTGAGAGTGTTGTAATCCTGGATAGTGGTAAAACCGGCATCGCCCAGGTCAATAACTCCCGCCAGTTTGAGAGTGTTGTAATCCTGGATAGTGGTAAAACCCTGGAATTGATGTATGAAAAGCGCCCTGGGTTTGAGAGTGTTGTAATCCTGGATAGTGGTAAAACTGATAGATTCTGATGGAGATGTACAGACCAGTTTGAGAGTGTTGTAATCCTGGATAGTGGTAAAACCTGGTATATAGCCTACAGAAACCTTCATGTGTTTGAGAGTGTTGTAATCCTGGATAGTGGTAAAACTTTGTTTTTCCTCTCATTTCTCGCACAATGGTTTGAGAGTGTTGTAATCCTGGATAGTGGTAAAACTTTTATTTTCTATCTTCTTCCTCTCGGCGGGTTTGAGAGTGTTGTAATCCTGGATAGTGGTAAAACCGGGGAAAAAGATATATTTTTCGATTACCCGTTTGAGAGTGTTGTAATCCTGGATAGTGGTAAAACTCCAGAGGCTGGAAGACACCATAAAGCGCAGTTTGAGAGTGTTGTAATCCTGGATAGTGGTAAAACCCAGGAGGCCGCAGACATTTCCCGGTATTCGTTTGAGAGTGTTGTAATCCTGGATAGTGGTAAAACCGGCATATTTGCACAGCACCCCTTTATATTGTTTGAGAGTGTTGTAATCCTGGATAGTGGTAAAACTTGAGCCGCATGATGGCCGCGCTGGCAGTCGTTTGAGAGTGTTGTAATCCTGGATAGTGGTAAAACGCGATGGTCGGCAGGAATTTTGATTCCCTGGTTTGAGAGTGTTGTAATCCTGGATAGTGGTAAAACTTGGCCACAATCTGAAAAGCACTCGGCTTGGTTTGAGAGTGTTGTAATCCTGGATAGTGGTAAAACAATGCGGACCAGGTGGTCTTTTCGTTGTGCGTTTGAGAGTGTTGTAATCCTGGATAGTGGTAAAACGCAAAAAGCTCTTAGCTCGTGCGACCTGTAGTTTGAGAGTGTTGTAATCCTGGATAGTGGTAAAACATCTATGCTTCAAAGTGTGATGTGCCATTTGTTTGAGAGTGTTGTAATCCTGGATAGTGGTAAAACCATCAGTACCGCGGATGTACTCGCCTGATAGTTTGAGAGTGTTGTAATCCTGGATAGTGGTAAAACGGATGCATTCGTATCCTATTTGGCCGATAAGTTTGAGAGTGTTGTAATCCTGGATAGTGGTAAGACTGAAGCTCTTGACCGTGGCCTGTACTTCCACAGGATATACGCCATCCGCAATACCCTGGCTCCGGACGTACCGGAATCCTACGACTGGGACGACGTGCAGCACCTCACCCAGAGCCTCTACGAGCATGCGTATTGGCATTATTGAAATAAAAAGTCACCGCCCTTGGACAGATCGTCCAGGGGCGGTGGCTTTTTTATGGCTGGAGGCAATGAAGGCAGCGTATGGAGTGGCTATCAGAACCTGCTATTCCGTGTTTTGGGCAGGAATATGCTAAAATAGGTTATGAAAAGGAAGAGCAAATATGGATACATTAAAAGGGAGTATCTATACTGCTTTGAGAGGGAATATATAGCGGCAGAATCGAGTAGTGAATATAAGGTAGTCCTCTAGGTATTTTTCGAAAATAAGGAGTTATTGCAGCAATGAAAACTAACGATGTACGACTCACAGAACTGATGAAGGCGGCAGAAAGTGGAGCTGCCCAACTTCCGGATTTCCAAAGAGGCTGGGTTTGGGATGATGGACGCATTCGAGCTCTCATTATGAGTGTCATTCGTAATTATCCGGTTGGTGCTGCCATGTTTCTGGAATATGGAAATGAAAACATTCATTTTAAGCATAAGCCTATAGAAGGATCACCAGCAAATCCGGATATAGAGCCAGATGAATTGATCCTTGATGGCCAGCAAAGACTGACATCCCTTTATAATGCACTTTATAGTAAGAATCCTGTTCATACCAAAACAGAAAAAGGAAAAGAAATAGACCGGTACTATTATCTCAGCATTGAAAAGGCTCTTGATTCTAGGGCTGATGACGACGAAATTGTTGTTTCTGTTCCTGCCAATAAACAAATTACTTCTGATTTCGGTAGAAAAATAGACATGGATCTATCGACCCGGGAGCAGGAATTCAAGCTGAAGATGTTTCCTTTGAATATTATTCTGGATGCGTCGGAAGAGCAAAATTGGCAGAATGAATATTATTCTTATCACGATTATGATCGTGAGGTCATACAGCAGTTTACAGATTTATTCTCGAAAATTATAAGTCCGACCCAGCAGTATCAGTTGCCAGTCATTCGCCTTGATAAGAATACGCCCAAGGAAGCGGTTTGTCAGGTTTTTGAAAATGTGAATACTGGTGGTGTATCACTTACTGTATTTGAACTGGTTACCGCTATTTTTGCCATGGACGACTTCCATCTCAGAGAGGACTGGGAGGAGCGAAAGAACCGGTGGTTCTCCAGCGATTTATTGTCTAAGGTTACTGCAACCGATTTTTTAACGGCATTAACACTGCTTTCGTCCTATAAGTCCGGTGGGACTGTCAGTTGCAAGAAGAAGGATGTATTAAACATTACTTTGGATGAGTACAAGAAATATGCGGATAGTTTATCAGATGGATTTTTCCTTGCTGAAAAGCTTTTGAAAGAAGAAAGGATTTTCGACAACCGTGATTTGCCATACAGCACACAGCTTATTCCACTTTCTGCTATTTGCACGGTGCTGATGGATGAAAACCGGATTCATACAACAACTGTCAAGAATATGGTGAAGCAGTGGTACTGGTGTGGAGTTTTTGGGGAACTTTACGGATCAGCCAATGAAACCAGGTACGCCAATGATATTACGCAGGTAGTTAAATGGGTTAATGGTAATAGTGAACTTCCGAAAACTGTCACGGATTTTTATTTTAACCCATTGCGTTTACTGAGTCTACAGTCCAGACAATCAGCTGCTTATAAAGGCATAATGGCATTAATTCTGAAGAACCATGCCCGTGACTTTATTTCGGGAGAGGAAATGGATTTCTCAACGTATTCAGATGAAAAGATAGATATCCATCATATATTTCCAAAGGATTATTGCATTAAGATGCAATATGATAAGCCCAAGTGGAATAGCATCGTAAATAAGACGCCAATCTCTGCAACAAGCAATCGAGAGATAGGTGGAGATGCCCCGTCTATTTATTTGGGCAGGCTTGAGAAAAAAGGATCCGTTTCTTCTGAGGCCCTTGATGGCTATGTGGAATCACATTGGATTGATCATCAGCTGTTAAGGAAAGATAATTTTCCGAACTTTATCATTGATAGAGCAAAAAAACTGCTGGCAGCCATTGAAAAAGCGACTGGCAGGTCTATCTCCGGAAAAGACTCTGATGAAGTACGACAGGCTTTTGGGGCACCACTTGTGTAACTCGCTTTAGGGAAATACGAAAGACACTGGATAGTACCGTGGAAGAGTATTTTGGAATCGGATGTGGGGCGGGTATCTGGTAGCCAGATAAACTGACCCTTTGGGCCGTATCCCATCAGTCCCCATCACCATCTCTCAGCCCGGTGGGCAGCTCTCTTCTGGGAAGAGAGCCTCCTGTGGAGTCAATTGCACGTTTTGGGGACAGAGTCATTGGGAACCCAACAGCGGCGGAGCCGCGGGAAAGTAGCCTCCTTTCTCGGAAGGCGAGGGTCCTGCAGAGGACCCTCGAGCCGGGCCCAAGTTGGCGCCTTTACTGCACAATAAGGCGCTTTCCTTTTAGGGCCCGGCGGTGGCTGCGAAGCAGACGGAGGTTAGCTGATGGGTACGCCGCGGGCGGACTTAGTCTGACGTCTGATTGTCTGACCGTCTGATGTCTCATCGCGGCGAAGCCGCTGGACCTCAACTCTCAACTCTCAAATCTCAACTCTATCTCTTCACCACCGGCACCTGCAGATAGCTGTCGTATTTCCCGCCCATGTGGAGGATGTGGGTGCCTTTGTTCCTGCTTTCCGGCGGGGTGACTTTACGGTCCGGGGCGGCGGTTTCGTGTTCGTTTCCGCCCAGGGTCACCATGGCCGGGTGGGTGCCGGGCATGTAGGTATAGCCTTCTTTGGGCACTGTGATGCGGGCGGAGCCGAAGAGGGGAACCACGGTTTCCGGCGGGGCGTAGTAGGGGGCTACGGTGAGTTTCAGGATTTCTCCTTTATGGTACTTCATACCCATGGGCCAGATGGCGATGTCCAGGGGTACGATGTCTCCTGGCTTCAGGAGGTCCTCATGGGTTCCGGCGATGACGGGGTCGTAGGAGGTGGATTCCTTCGGGTCCAGGGCCCGCATGGAGGCCCGCTGGTATCCCATGGCCCGGATGGGGGCGCCGGTCATGGGGCTGGGGATGGAATTCCCTTTGCTGTCCAGCTTTTCCACGGACACCGTGAGGTCCATGTCATTGCTGCCCTTCGCTTCGACCCAGAGGTGGAGTTTCATGTATCCCGTGAGTTCCGTGTCCCTGTCAAAGGGGAGGTAGAAGGAAACGCCCTGCCGGTTGTCGGCGGCGTAGGAGATAGAGGTTTCCCTGGCCTGCGGATCCCCCAGGGTATGGTCCGGGGAGAGGTAGAGTTTCTTATAGGTGGTGTCCGGCAGGGGCCACCCTTTTTCTATGAGGTTCGTGATGTCCTGGTGGCCCGGGTCCAGCACGGAAATCCGGATGGGCGGTGTCTTTTCCCAGCTGTTGTCTTCGCTCTTCAGGTAGTGGTCGAAGAATTTCCGGAGCTCCTCCACGTGGGCGGGGGTGTAGTAGTCGTACCATTCGTTGGTGTCGTGGACCCGGAGCCATTTGTCGCGGCTTCCAAGTTTTTCGAAGGCGGCGAAGGTGCCGTGGGTGTGGACGTCATTGGTGTAGCTGGCCACCACGTAGGCGGGGATGGTGATCCGCTCGGGGTGGGCAATCTTGTCTTTCCAGTAGGCGTCCAGGAAGGGGTGGGTCACCACCATGCGGGGCTGGTCTTCAATGTAGTTTTCGCTGGCCAGGGTTTCGAAGATGGCTTCCGGAAATACGGGGTTTGGGATGCCGCCGCGGTTGGCGGTTTCCCGGAAGTGGTCCATGAATCCTTCCCAGGGGGCGATGGCGGCGAGGTGCTTCGGTTTTTCTCCCGCAATGAACCACTGGGATACGGTGAGGTAGGAGTTTCCGGTCATGCCCACTTTCCCGTTGGACCAGGGCTGGGAAGCGATCCATTCGATGGTGTCCCTGCCATCTTTTGCCAGTTCGCTGCCCCAGTAGTTCACGTCCCCTTCGGAGTAGTCCGTGCCCCGGGGGTCCGGATTCACGATGGCGTAGCCATGGGCCACCCAGTAGGCCGGGTCGGGCCCTTCGAATTTCTGGAGGTCCGATACCCAGTTCTTCGGTACGCCGCTGCGGCCGGGTACGTCGTCCAGCCACTGGCCTCCGATTTCCTTGCCGTAGGGGCTCCAGGCCATGAGGGCCGGGTGCTTTTCCCGGTCCACCGGGCGGAAGACGTCGGTGTAGATGACCGTGTGGTCCCGGAGGGTGACGGGCACGTCCTTCTCGAAGAGGATATCACAGGCGAGGGGCTTCGCCCCTTCCCGGCGGATGCTGCCTTTCTTCAGGATCATGGTTTCCGTCTTGTGGGGTGCGCTCCGGGCCCGGGCGGCGGTGGGGTAAAGGCCCTTCCGGTAGTACACGTTTACCGTGGTGCCGCCTATATCTTCAGGAACGATTTTTTCTTCCGGCAGGTCACGGGCAGATACGGAGAGGCCGGACAGGCCCGCCAGGAGAGCGGCGGCCAGCAGGGTTTTCATCATTTTTCTCATGGAAATACTCCTTCTTTGTGTAATGAAATATGGTTACCATACTTAGTATAATAAGAAGGAAATGAAGAGAAAAATGGGACTATTTCATGGATGGTGATTCCCGGATGGAATAAGGAGGATCTATGACGAAGGACGATATACAGGCATTTTCCGCAGTGGCATCCCTTCGGAGCTATACGAAGGCGGCAGCCCTGCTCTTTGTGACGGAGTCGTCGCTCAGCAAAAAAATCACCCGCCTCGAGAAGGAGGTGGGTGTACAGCTCCTGGACCGGAGCCGCCACGGCGTGAGCCTCACCGCAGCGGGCCGGGTATTCCTGGAGGAAAGCCGGGGGGTTCTGGGAGAAATGGACCGGTTCCTGGAAGACGTGCGGGCGGCGGCAGAGGATGTGCGGCTGCCCCTCCATCTGGCGGTGATGGGGACGTCCCTGGGAAACCGGGTGCTGCCGGTATTTCTGGATTTCCGGAGCCGCCATCGGTCCCTGTCCCTGACGTGGTCGGTGCTGTCGTTCCATGAAATCTACGATGCCCTGGACCATGGCCGGGTGGATGGCGCCGTGGCCAGCGACCTGGGACTGTCTACGATTCCCCATATCCGCACACTCTCCCTGGGGACTGCAGGAAATAGCCTGGTCCTTCCGAAGGGACATCCCTTCATGGCCCCCCACAGGGACTTCGGGAGCCTCCGGGAGGAGACGTTCCTCGTCCTCGACGGCCGGGTGTCCCGCCGGGGAAAGGATATCCTCCTCTCCCTCTGCGCTTCATGGGGCTTCCACCCGAAGGTCCGGGAACTGGGGGATACGGAGGAAATCCTCTTCCAGGTGCGGGCGGGAAAGGGAGCTGCCATCCTGCCTGCCTTCGACCTGCCGAAGGCGGATCCGCTGCTGGAGTTCGTGGACCTTCCGAGAGGGAAATGGGATAACGAAATCGTCTTCGCCTGGAATGGGAAGACGCAGAGCAGGGCCGTCCGGCTGCTGGTGGAGTATCTGAAGGGGCGTACGAGTGGGCTTGCGTGTGAACGTGTGGGGGCATCTAGCTGCTAGCTTTTAGCTGTTAGGAAAGCTGGTCTGCCTGCGGCGCTTTCATCACCATCTCTCAGCCCCGTGGGCAGCTCTCTTCTGGGAAGAGAGCCTCCTGCAGAGGTAATTGCACGCTTTTTGTGCAGAGTCTTTAGGATTCCAATGGCGGCGGAGCCGTGAATCTGTTTGACAGTCTGATTGTCTGATGTTTAATGATGGGGTGTAAAAAAGCTCTGTATTCCCGTTCGCAAGAAAGATTTCTCGACTCCTCGAAGCTGTAGCGATTCTTGTATGAGGTGTCATTTCGGCGCTTACCTCCGCTCGAAATGACGGGAGATGGGACAGAGTCAGTAGGTATTTATGGGAGAAATTCCGCTTTTACCTGACGGTGCCCTTCCACCCGAGGGGAAGCGTGTCACGGGATGGGGGAGTCAATGATTCGGCGGAGCCGCTGGTGCTGTCTGATGTCTGCAGTCTGACTGTCTGGCGTCTCATGGCCAGACAGCAAGCCAGTCGTATTCAAGCCTCCCAACCTATCCAACCGGCGAGAGAAATCTGTGAGCTGTAAGCTGACAGCTGCCAGCCCTACCTCACTGTCAGCCCTGTCTCACTGTCTCACTAACTCACTAACTCACTAACTCACTACTCTCCTCGATCTCGATCTCAATCTCGATCTCGATCTCGCCGTTCCTTCTCCCGCTCTTTCAGTTCTCTCTCGTACGCGGCCCGTCCGATCATGGAGAGGCGGCGGAGGTCCGCTTCTGTGAGGCTGAACAGGTAGTCGTGGCTGATTTTGTCGGCGGCCAGGATTTTTTCTCCTATCAGCTGGTCCATGCTTTTGAATGGAATGATTTTTGCCATGGGAATCACCTCTTGCTTTCATTGTACTCCGGGTAGTGACAGGAAATGGCAGTGGGGGAGAAAGATCGAGATCGAGAAAAGCGGCGGCTTTGCCGCGGGGCCTCAACTCTCAACTCTTTCTTTTTGCCTTGCGCAAATCAGTGGCTGGTATCTAGTGGCTGGTGGCTGGGTGGACAGCCGCTTCGCGGCCAATGCACCCCCTCACAGGATATTTACCTGCGGCAAAGCCGCTGGACCTCAACTCTCAAATCTCAAATCTATTTTTTTGCGGCGAAGCTGCTGTCCTTATGCTACAATACCCACATGGAGACAGGACAGGAAGGTGACAGCATGATTTCGTATATACAGAAATGGTGGAAGCGGGGGCTGATCCTGCTTTCACTCTTTGTGATGGCCCTGGGACTCTCTGCCTGCGGCAGCGAGAAGAAGACCATCGCCATTACGCCGGATACGGGGGAGAAAATCGACGTGACCCTGGACGGCGGCGATGATTTTAATATGGACTATGTGAATGGGGTACTCATGGTGTACCAGAAGAAGAAGGTCATGATGCGGTTCGCCTTCATTACGAAGGACATGGCTATAGCCCAGAAGAAGAGCGCCAGCAAGGTGCCTTCGGAAATCCACAGGGATGAGGATTCCTATATTTTCTTCAGCGCCGCCGGCCCCGAGGGCATGGTGGATTACTACCTGTTCCCCGTAGGAGATAAGACCTGGGCCTACGGCGCCACCCACCTGCCACCGGAGGCAGCGGAAAAGGTGATGGGACGGCTGCACTTCAATAAAAAGAGTTGAGAGTTGAGATTTGAGAGTTGAGGCCCAGGCTTCGCCGCGGATTTGCATGCTGACGGATGGAGTCACTGGCACGGGGCTACTAGCTGCTGGCTTTTAGCAGCTAGGAAGGCTGGACAGCCTACGGCATGACGAGAGGTAGAAATAACGGACAGAAAGTGCCGCAGGCGGATCAGTTTTCCTAAAAGCTAGCCGCTAGGAGCTAGAAGCCCCCGCCCGTTCACACGCAAGCTCACCCATCCATCACCCGGCCCGGAGGGCCGGAACCCCTCAATTCTCTTCACTCAAATCTCAATTCTGCTTTTTCCATTGAAAAAACATGGCGTATATTATACACTGATACGAGTGTATTTTTCGTTTGAGGAGGCGTGTCAAAATTTTAATCGGCGGCATAGAAGCAGGGGGTACCAAAATTATTTGCGGTGTCGGTGAAGTGAGGGATGGGAAAATCCGGATCCTTTCGGAAATGCGGTTCCCCACCACCACGGCGGCCCAGGTGCTCCCGGAAATTATTAACTGGTTCAAGCAGTATTCCATCGAATCTCTGGGAATTGCAAGTTTCGGACCTTTGGACCTGAAGAAAGATTCCCCTACCTACGGGTATATCAAAGCTACCCCGAAGAAGGGCTGGCAGGACGTGGATTTCGTAGGTCCCTTTGCCAGGGCCCTTTCGGTACCCATTGAATTTGATACCGACGTGAACGGGGCGGCCCTGGGAGAAGCGGTATACGGCGCCGGCATGGGATGCCCTGTGGTGTCCTACATGACCGTAGGCACCGGTATCGGCGTGGGCCTGTACTGCGATGGAAAGCTGCTCCACGGCCTCGTCCATCCGGAAGCGGGACACATGCTCGTCCAGCGCCATCCGAAGGACACCTACGAGGGAAGCTGCCCCTTCCATAAGGATTCCTTCCTCCCCGGCGGGTGCCTGGAAGGCTATGCCTGCGGACCGGCTATCCAGAAGCGCTGGGGCGCTCCGGGAGAGACCCTCCACAACCGGAAGGAAGTATGGGAAATGGAAGCCTACTACCTGGGCCAGGGGGTATCGAACCTGGTACTCCTCTATTCGCCGGACCGGATTATCATCGGTGGCGGCGTCATGCACCAGGAAGGTCTCTTCGAGATGGTGCGGGCGGAAGTGAAGAAGAACCTGGCCGGCTATATCCACTCGGACATGGTGGACAGCCGCCTGGAGGAATACATCGTGCCGCCGACCCTGGGAGACCACGCCGGCCTCACGGGAGCCATCGAACTGGGCAAACGGGCCTGGGAAAATGCGAACGGGGATTAGGAAATGAAAAAGAGTCTCATCGGCGATAAACCGATGGGGCTCTTTTAGATTTGAATTGAGGAATCCAGGGCCGAAGGCTCTAAAGGCCTGGATCTAGGTCTAGATCTAGATCTCCAGGGTGTCCTGTGGTCGAGTGCCATTCGAACGGATGGGGGCTTCTAGCTATTAGCTGTTAGCTTTTAGGAAAGCTGGTCAGCCTGCGGCGCTGGGTGGCTGAGTTCCCGTGCGAGCGGGCGGGGGCTTTGAGCCTTCAGCCTTGAGCCTTGAGTCTTGAGCTGATCAGGGTGTCTTGTGGCCGAGTGCCGTGCGAACGGATGGGGGCTTCTAGCTGTTAGCTGTTAGCAGCCAGGAAAGCTGGTTTGCCTGCGGCACATCAGTAGCTAGTGGCTAGTATCTGGTGGCTAGGCGGTCAGGCCCTGCGGGCCGGGTGACGGATGGGTGGGTGAATGGCTGAACGTGCGAGGGCTTCCAGCTGCTGGCATTTAGCGCCTGGGAAAGCTGGTTCGCCTGCGGCGAAAAAGAAAGAGTTGGGATTCGAGGTCCAGCGGCAAAGCCGCTGAAGGCCTAGATCTAGATCCCCAAGGCCTCCGGCCCTATCCTCCTCGACCTCGACCTCGGTCTCATTTGACGGAGGTTAGCTGATGGATTGCCGCAGGCGGGACAGCCTTCCTGATTGCTAGTCGCTAGAAGCTAGAAGCCCCATGCCAGTGACTCTACCCGTCTGCACGAAAATCAGCCGCTTCGCGACTATTCCTGCACCGCTTTGGTCGGGGCGAAGCGGGAGGCGATGATGCCGATGATGAGGCCGGCGATGCAGAAGGAAACCCAGCCCAGGCCGTAGCCCGCCAGGGGCAGGGAGGCCATGAAGCCGTCCAGGGTGCCCATGGAGAGACCGGCGGTGTGGATGCCGTCATAGAGGGATGGCAGGAAGGTGAAGAGGGTGGCCATGCGGTACACGCTGCGGTAGCCGCCGAAAAGGGCGTGGGTGAAGGTGAGGAGTACCAGGGAAATAGTCAGTGGATAGAGGAACATGAGCACCGGAATGGCTGCCTTGATGATGGTGGTGAGGCCGAAGAGGGCTACAAAGAAGGAGGCAATGGAGAAGGCGGACACCCACATGGAGTAGGACAGGGCCGGAATGAGGCGGGAGAAATATTCGGCGCAGGCGGTGATGAGGCCCACGCTGGTGGTGAGGCAGGCCAGGAGCACGATGACGCCCATGATGATGCGGCCATAGGAGCCGAAGTAGTACCGGGCAGCGCCTACGAGGACGCCGGCCCCGTTTTCCTGCATCCCCAGTTCCGTGACGGAAGAGGCGCCCAGGAAACAGAGGAAAATGTAAATGATGCCGAGGCAGGCACCGGCGATAAGTCCGCTCTTCAAGGTAGACAGGGCCACTTCCTCATTGGTCTTTGCACCGTACTGGCGGACAGAATTGACCACGATGATACCAAATACGAAGGCCGCCAGGGCATCCATGGTGCCGTAGCCATCGAGGAATCCCTGGGTAAGGGCTTTCAGTGTATCCCGGTATCCATCAGCAGCGGGCTGCCAGGGTCCCATGGGATGGATGGTGGATACGATGAAGAGGAGCGCCAGGAAGAGGAGGAGCACCGGCGTAATGACCTTGCCGATGCGGTCCACCAGCTTTGTGGGGGTGACGGAAAGCCACCAGGAAATGGCGAAGAAAATGAAGCAGAATACGTAGAGGGCCATTTGCTTCATGGCACTGCCGAAGAAGGGGGCAATAGCGATTTCAAAGGACGTGGTGGCGGTACGGGGAATGGCGAAGGCCGGTCCGATGGTGAGGTACAGGGCTACGGTGAAGAAAATGGCGTACTTCGGATGGATCCGGGTGGCCAGTGTCTGCAGGTCCCCACCGGAATAGCCGATGGCCGCCACTCCCAAAATGGGGAGACCTACGCCGGTCAAAATGAAGCCGATGGTGGCAGGAATGGTATTGACGCCGGAATTCTGACCCATGAATACAGGGAATATCAGGTTTCCGGCCCCGAAGAACAGGGCAAAAAGCATGAGTCCTATAGGGATGAGGGAATTGGTCGATTTCTTCATAACATACAGCTCCTTTTCAGAATACGACTGCCGGCGGGGCAAAAGAAAAGCCCTGCCGGAAAAATCCGACAGGGCACAGAATCTGTGAGGTACCACCTTGTCCACATACTTGATTCAGCGATAACGGTACTGCCGCCTGCTCCTGGCCCAGGGCTCAGAACAGGAACTCCCGGTTGACGCGGCTCCTTCGCTCCAGCAGTTCGCACCATCCACTGCCTCTCTGGGAAGACTCCAAAGCCTGATTCCGATCCTCGTTAGTTTGTATGACTTGAATGTATTCTAGCATGATAAATTTAGTAAGTCAAGGGAGAAATAGTGAGGAGTTAGGAGTGAGGAGTTAGGAGTGGAGGTGCGCCGCAACAGAATGGGAAGCGGCGCATTTTTATTCGTTGGATTCATTATCAAGATTACCATGGTGACGAAGACGATAGATGGCAGAGGGTGAGTGGGTTAGTGGGGGAGGGCTGGCAGCTATCCGCTTACAGCTGATAGATTGAATGGGTTGGAAAGGCTGGAGGGCTTGAATACCACTGGCTTGCTGTCCGGCTATGAGACATCAGACAATCAGACTGTCAGAGGTCAGACGGAACTGCGGCTTCGCCGCCAAAGCACCCCTACCTCCCCTCTTTAGATGGGAGGTAGGGGTGCCGATGGAAAATGATGGAAGCGCCGCCAGGACGATAGATAATAGATGCCCACAGGCGCTACGCCGGAATTCCTGCCCCAGATCCATCAGAATCCCTCTGTCACTTCGTGACATCCCCCTTTGAGAAAGGGGGACTATCCATTAGCGGCTCCGCCGCATCCATCCTGCGGCTTTGCCGCGCCCCTTCTCTAAGGGGCTGCATGTATACAGATTATCTTAATTGAGGCGTTTACCGTTATGGCAAATTCTGTCTGCGGCGCTACCGCCAATTTCCATTAGCTAACCTCGGTCTGCTCTGCAGCCACCGACCGGCCACGAAAGACAGGAGGCTGCCTGTCAATGTCTTCGCCGACTCATGTACACTTCCCTTCAACTCGTCATTTCGAGCGGAGGTAAGCGCCGTGATGAGGCTCTCCATGTAAGAATCGCTACAGCTTCGAGGAGTCGAGAAATCTCCCTGGTAAATGACTATGACGGGGTTTTCGAAGAAATCGTTGAGGGTTAAAGCCCAACGGCCCCGCCGCATCCATCCTGCGGCTTTGCCGCGCCCCTTCTCCAAGGGGCTGCATGATTGGGAAAGAGTTGAGATTTGATATTTGAGAGTTGAGAGTTGAGGTCCCGCGGCTCCGCCGCAGACCCATCAGAATCCCTCTGTCACTTCGTGACATCCCCCTTTGAAAAAGGGGGACTATCCATTAGCGGCTTTGCCGCGCCCTTCTCCAAGGGGCGGCATGGTTGGGAAAGAATTGAATTGAGTAAAGAGAATTGAGACCCCGCGGCTTTGCCGCCAAAGTAGCCCAAAATCCGGAAGGAACGGTGAATGAGGCAGGAGCAACTTCAGCGAGAGCCCCCTCTGCCCTGCGGGCACCTCCCCCATAGATGGGGGAGGTTAAAAGCCGGCGGCTTCGCCGCGAAAGCGCCGCAGGCGAGTCAGCTTTCCTAACAGCTAGCCGCTAGCAGCTAGAAGCCCCCATCCGTTCGCACGGCACTTGGCCACAGGACACCCGCCGCGAAGCGGCTGGACCTCAATTCTCTTTACTCAAATCTCAATTCTTGTAATAAAAAACTCCCCTTACCGGGGAGTCCATAGTAAAGGGGAATTTGATTATCTGTCTCTTGTACGGCAGAGGCCGCGGTCGCAGTTCCGGAGGAACCGGAGGAGATGTTCGATTTCCGGAGTGGACGGGAGTTCCTGTTCCATTTCCAGGATAGCATCGTTCAGCTTCAGGCCGGACCGGAAAATGAGGCGGTATGCCTTTTTCAGGTAGCTCTTCACTTCGGGGCTGATGTTGTTCCGGGCGAGGCCCACGCTGTTCAGGCCCACCACCCGGGAGGGGTTGCCGTCTACGATGACGAAGGGGCATACGTCCTGTACGATCTTGGACATGCCGCCTACCATGGCGCAGGCACCGATCTTTACGAACTGGTGGATGCCGCTCATGCCGCCGATGACTGCATGGTCTTCTACGGTTACATGGCCTGCCACACCGGAGAAGCTGGACATGACGATGTGGTCGCCGAAGTTGCAGTTGTGGGCCACGTGGGTGTAGGCCTGAAGCATGTTGTAGGAGCCTACCCGGGTCTCGCAGTTCTCGCCGGTAGCCCGGTGGATGGTCACGTATTCGCGGATCAGGTTATGGTCGCCGATGACCACGGTGCTGTATTCATCGTGGAATTTCAGATCCTGGGGATCTTCACCGATGACTGCATGGGGGTAAATGTGGTTTTCCTTGCCCATGCGTACGTTTTTCGCAATAATGGCGTGGGCGCCGATGACGGAGCCTTCGCCGATTTCACAGTTTTCGCCGATCACCGCATAGGGTCCGATGACCACATTCTTATGAATGATGGCGGTCGGGTCGATGATGGCGGTTGGATGGATATTCGGTTCTGCCGATTTGATAACTTTTAATTCCATATGTCCCATTCCCCTTTAGTATGATGCAGCCGATTTTTGACTGTCGGCCGGTTTTAGACTTTTATGATTCTCTTTATACATAAATCCCTGTTTCTCTCTCCATTTGAAACGGTGATTTACGGCTGTTTATAAGGGGAATCCTTCATTTTTTATTTATTATCTCGTTATTTCTTCTCTAAGTGACCGGATTTGTGATGGAAGGAAATTATTTCTTTGCAGCCGCTTCTTTTTCCTTTGCCTTTTCCTTCTTTTCCGGCGAATCGTTGGGATCCATGAGGTAGAAGAGGAAATCAGCCTCTGCCTTGTGTACGTCTCCCACGTGGCATTCGCAGTGTACCTTGCCCATGCGGCCGATGATCTTCTGGATGACAGCCTTCGTTACCAGCTGGTCTCCCGGAAGGACGGGGGAACGGAACCGTACGTGGTCCATGCCGGTGAACATGGGGATGAGGCCCCGGTTCTCCTCCGGATACTGGAGGGCTACGCCGCCTACCTGGGCCATGGCTTCACAGATGAGGGCGCCCGGCATGACAGGATGTCCCGGGAAATGGCCCTGGAAGAAGGGTTCGTTCATGGTGACGCATTTAATGCCTACGGCGTACTTCATGGGCACCATTTCAATGATCTTGTCTACCAGCAGCATCGGATAGCGGTGAGGCAGGATTTCCATAATTTCTTCAACATTCAGTTCCATAACAGTTCCTCCTTAACAGCCGCGCCCAAAGGGACCGGCGTGAATTTTTTATATGATCAGCAATTGCCCTGCTTTTTCAGGGCCTGCAGTTTTTCAGAAAGTTCCGCATTCAGCTTGTGGCTGCCCAGTACGGCGATGATGTGGGCGTGGAGAGGTCCCACCAGGGAAATATCTCCCAGAATGTCCAGAATCTTGTGGCGTACCAGTTCGTCCGGGAAGCGGGGTACCGAGAGGCATCCGTCCTTCGAGTAAATCACCGCGTTTTCCAGGGTGCCCCCTTTGCCGAGGCCCATCTTCCTCATGGCTTCCAGTTCCCAGGTGAATCCGATGGTCCGGGCGGAAGCAATTTCTTTGATGTAGGAGTCGTGGTCAATCACAATGTCCCGCATCTGGGTGCCCAGCATGGGATGGGGATTGATGGAAGTAAAGGTAATGCGGAGGCCGTCGTAGGGGAGGGCGGTGATGAACTTTTCTCCCTCATACACCGCTACACTCCTGTCCAGGGTGAGGATCGGAATTTCTTCCTCCTGCTCCAGGATGCCCGCTTCTTCCACCATGTCCACGAAGGTCTTGGCGCTGCCGTCGCCCACCGGAGGCTCCGGAGAGTCCATGTCGATGATGCAGTTATCAATCTTCAGGGCATAGAGGGCGGACAGGAGATGCTCCACCGTGAACACCTTGGCCGGGCCCTTTTCCAGGGTAGTGGCCCGCAGGGTGCTGGTGATGTAGCGGCTGTCTGCCGGCACTTCCGGCTGGCCGTCAAGGTCCGTGCGGCGGAAGAGGATGCCGGTGCCTGCAGGGGCAGGCGCCATGGTCATGGTGACCGGCATGCCGGAGTGGAGGCCGTTTCCCTTGTAGGAAACGGGCTTTTTAATGGTATGCTGTCTTCTTTTCACAATGAGACACCTTTCATTGATGAATTATTTTTATAATCAATTTATTATACCGTTTTTTTACATATTACACAAGGGAATGGGGGAGTGGACGAAATGCACGCTCCGTGCAGGCGCGGATATATGGATTGTCAGTTAGGAGTTAGGAGTGAGGAGTGGAGGTGCGGCGCACAAATCAGATAGCGCTGCGAGTATTGGATCTTCAGCCTGTGGCTGGGGGCGGGAGCGAACGGACGGGGGGCTTTTAGCTGTTAGCGGTTAGGTAGACGATAGATGGTAGACGATAGAAGATAGATGGGACCAGCCCTGTGGGCAGCGCTCTTCCGGGAAGAGAGCCTCCTGCAGGGGCAATTGCGCGTTTCAGGGATAGAGGGATTGGGATTCTATCTGCAGCGGAGCCGCTGTTTCTGATGACCTCCCCCATCTATGGGGGAAAAGCAAGCGAACGGTGTTCGCAGGGAGCCGCAAGGCGACTGAGAACACCGTGAGACGCTTTCCCAGCGAAGTCGGGGGTGGCGCCGAAGGCGACGGAGGGGGCTCTCGCTGAAGTCGCTCAAACCGGGGCCTTTCCCATCGGCACCCACCCACCCGAGGGGAAAGGAATCACTGGATTTTCGCTCGCCTTCGGCTCCCTACAGCACGGCTATCAGCGACTCACGACAATTTGTGCGTCGCTGGCGCTCCCTTCAAATTGTGTTCGCTGCTGTAACTCCAGTTCGCTTACTTTTCCCTCTAAAGAGGGAGGGTTGGGTGCCTGGGCGGCGCAGCCGCTGTTTCTGATGACCTCCCCCATCTATGCAATGCTATTAAGTTAAGAGAAAAACGAGCAAAATATGTCTTTTAGGGATGC
>ERZ791746.147-NODE-147-length-74777-cov-13.910923_pt1 | contig 74777 bp, 66 predicted proteins | sample MGYA00510038_ERZ791746 | MGnify/ENA primary metagenome ERZ791746 (study PRJEB30046, sample SAMN00792018) | human gut metagenome | study: EMG produced TPA metagenomics assembly of the A metagenome-wide association study of gut microbiota in type 2...
GCTCCGGCAGCAGCTCCTGCACCGGCTCCGGCTCCCGCACCGGCTCCGGCTCCGGCAGCAGCTCCTGCAGGCGCAGGTGAATCTGTTGAAGCTCCAATGCCTGGTAAAGTCATCCGCATTGAAAAACATGTTGGCGACGCTGTAGCAGCAGGCGACGAAGTCCTCGTCCTCGAAGCTATGAAGATGGGCAACCCGATCATGGCTCCTTGCGATGGCAAAGTAACCTCCATGCAGGTTTCTGAAGGCCAGAGCGTACAGGGCGGCGATCCCCTGTTCACAGTTGGCTAATCCTTACAGGATTCCGGCTTAACACCAAAAGGAGTGATGCCTGCGCATCACTCCTTTTTCTTGTCTGCTTTGATAGAAAGGACCACTTTCCCATTTCGGGAAAGTGGTCTTTCTTTATTTTATTCTTTACTGTCTGAATCTTCTTCCTGACTTCTTGTTATAAGAAGTCTCAGCATGGTGAGACTTGCTTTGTCTATGGTAAAGTTTTTATCGAATGCTGCAGTAATCCCATAATGGAAAAGAACGGGCCGGTCGTCTTCCGTAACCGGTGCTGTGGCAACTAAAATGTCGTCTCGTCCCAGCATGGTGAGGTACTGTATGAGTTTCACCAGAAGGCTTGTCCTGCTTTTAGCCGTAGAATAGTAATAAATGAAATGGACGTCGTTGTCTGCAGCATTCTGTGCTGTATCCTCAGGTGGTTCTGGCGATCCAACATCTACATCCCACCCGGCGTCGGCAAAAGTTGTAGCTGCTTCTTTACGCTGTTTATGGTTGCCGTCTTCTTCCATTTCCGGTATGTAAATGCGGGGACGACGACCTTCCAGTTCTGCAAATTTCCTGCTTAATGCGACTGATTCTTCTCTATCTCTTTCCTGGGAACTGTCCATTATTTTTGTTCCTCCTTTGTGGTTATTAAACTATGACTTCTTAACTGCTAATTATAGTCTTATTATAACAACTAAAAGCTGAAGAGTCCATTTCAAAATTGGAATAATTATATAAAAAATAAGCGTAGCAATACAAAAACATTACATTTAAATAATTGACAGTTAGAGAACAATGAATTATACTGTGACTGTAGTCACTTAGACAATTTCATATTTCTGACAGATGCGTAAGCATAAAAGAGAATCCGGTATAAGCCGGAGCGGTCCCGCCACTGTAAGGGGGAGTTTCTGTTCATTTATGTCACTGGGGAAACCTGGGAAGGCGAACAGAAATGAAGATCCTAAGCCAGGAGAACTATCTGTCAATGAATCACCGTTAAACCTGCGAGCGATGGGGAGGGGATTTGGGATGCAGGATCCCATATTACCGGCTGCCATTTTCAGGTGCCGGCTTTTTTCTTGCAATCATCTTAAATCCTGGAGGAGGTGAATCCCTGTAAGCTGTGAAATTGTCTAAGGAAGCACCGATTTTTCGTTGTCCTGTCCTTTCATTTTATCGATTCCCATAATTCTTACCGTGCTGATTAGAATTTATTTCGGGCCACTGAAATTGTTCAGGATTTGATTTCGTTGAATCGGATGCTCCGTCAATATTTCAAAGGAGGATATATTCATGGATGAACAGAAATCCCAGGAACCGGTAAAACAGCTGACTGATAAAGAGCTGGAGGAGATCCTTAAAAAATCAGAAGGGAATACGGATTTTCCCGCTGTTAAATTTGATGAATTTACGCCACCAACATGGGATGAATGGGTGGAGGCCTGCAATGTCCTATTAAAGGGTAAGCCCTTTGACAAGCTGATGTATACCAAGACCTATGAAGGTATTACTTTTGACCCTATTTATACATGGAGAACCGGTCCGGTAGCTATGGACGACAAGCTGCCTACCGATGATTATCCGGGCATGGGGGACTATCTCCGCGGTGCTACAGTGAATGGTTATAAGGAAGCTCCCTGGGGAATTGCCCAGGCCTGTGATGAAACTCTTCCTAAAGAAAATAACGAACTTCTTAAACATGAAGTTGATAAAGGTTCCACTGTATATAACGTTCGCCTTGACAGCGCCTCCACCGATGGCGTCGATGTAAAGGATGCTGAAAAACCGGGGGACACCGGTGTATCCATTACGACGTTGGAAGATATGGCCCAGCTTCTCGATGGCCTTGATCTCGATAAATATCCATTCATGATGTACTGCGGTGCCACATCGGTCCGCATGATTGCGCTGGTAGCTGCTGCTTTGAAGGCTAAGGGAAAAGATACCAGCAAACTTCATGGTGTGATTGGTGCCAACCCCTTGTCCCAGCTGGCGAAGAACGGAACCCTTCCGAAACCTCTTTCTACCTGCTACGATGACATGGCTGATTCTATCCGTTGGGCAAGGAAAAATGCACCGGGCCTCCGTACCATTATGCCGAGAAGTGAAGTCTTCTCACGCGGCGGTGCCAATGCGGTGCAGGAAGTGGCTTATACTTTCGCCATGGCAGTGGAATATATCCGGGAAATGGAAAAAAGAGGAATTTCCATTCATGATATTGCCCAGTCCATCAACTTCGGATTTAATGTAGGAACTATTTTCTTCATTGAAATTGCTAAACTTCGGGCAGCCCGTGAAGTCTGGGCCAACATTATGAAGGCCTTCGGTGCGGAGGAAGCAGACAGAAGCTGCAAGATCCATTCCCGTCCCGCCTATTTCTACCGTACCATTTTCGATGCCGGTGTCAATATGCTTAGAAATACTACGGCCATGTTCTCCGCTGTAGTGGGCGGTGTAGATACCTACGAAAATGAACCGTACGATGAGACCGTAAGAAAGGGCGATGAATTCTCCCGTCGTATTGCCAGAAATGCGCACATCATTCTCCAGGAAGAATTCGGTATGCTCCGTCCAATTGATCCGTCCGGCGGCTCCTGGGCACTGGAACATCTGACCATTGAAATGGCCCAGAAGATCTGGGCGGAATTCCAGAAGATTGAATCCATGGGAGGCTTTACAGCAGCCCTCAAGGCAGAGTATCCTCAGGAACAGATTCTGGATATCCTCAAACAGCGTTTCAAGGCTCTGGACTTCCGTAAGGACCGTGCTGTAGGCAATAACATGTATCCGAACATGGCGGAAGAACTGATCGAACCGAGACCGGAAGATACGAAGACTCTGAAGAAGATGCTCTCCGATGGTGTAGAAGCTTACCGCAAGGATATTGATAAAGAATATCTGGGCAAAAAGCTGGAAGAACTGGAAGCTGCTCCGGCTGAAGAGAAGCTGGCCAAAGCCATCGAAGCCTTCTCTGCCGGTGCTACCCAGAATGAAGTTTACAAGGCCATCACTCCGGATGGAGAACCGGAAAAGGTCAGAAGGATTACGGAGCACCGTTGGACCGAGCGGTTTGAACGGCTCCGCTTTGATACAGAAAATTACAAGAAGGAAACCGGCAAGAACGTGGAGGTATTCCTGGCAAATATGGGCCGTATTCCACAGCACAAAGCAAGAGCCGATTTCTCCACTTCCTTCCTGCAGGTCGGTGAATTCAATGTCCACCTCAACAACGGCTTCCAGGATGATGAAGGGAAACCGGGCTCCCGTTGGGATAAGTGTGTTGAAGCACTGAAGAAAGGCTGCGATGATAAGGGTACCCCCTATGACTGCGCTGTTATCTGCTCCAAGGATGATACCTATCCGGAAGATGTACCGGCACTGGCACCACGGCTGAAAGAAGTGCTTGGCAAGGGGAAAGTATTCCTCGCCGGTGCAGCACCAAAGGATCTGGAACAGAAATACCGGGATGCCGGTGTTGATGATTTCATCAGTGTAAAAGCAAATTGCTATGAGATCATCCGTGAACTTCAGAGGGCCAAAGGCATGAAGATTACGGAAGAGGAGGTAAAATAATATGGCAATGAATCCTGACTTTACAAAACTGAATCTGGAAGACCATCCGAGCTGTGACTACAATGTCTGGAAGGACGATCTGGAAAAGACGACGGGCAAGAAATACGATGACCTTTATGACACAACTCTGGAACGTATTCCGGTAGCACCGCTCTATACGAAGGACATTTATAAAGAATGCAATCACCTGGATTTCATGAGCGGTATTCCTCCATTCCTTCGCGGACCTTACTCCACCATGTACGTATTCCGTCCATGGACAGTCCGTCAGTATGCAGGGTTCTCCACAGCCGAAGAATCCAATGCATTCTACAAGAGAAACCTGGCAGCCGGACAGAAAGGGCTGTCCATTGCATTCGACCTTCCGACCCACCGCGGCTATGATGCCGATAATCCCCGTGTAGTTGGCGATGTCGGCAAAGCAGGTGTATCTGTATGTTCCATGCTGGATATGAACATCCTTTTCGATGGGATTCCGCTGGACCAGATGTCCGTATCCATGACCATGAACGGCGCCGTACTTCCGATTCTGGCATTCTTCATCTGCGCCGGCATTGAACAAGGCGTAGACAGAAAGATTCTCCAGGGCACCATTCAGAATGATATCCTGAAGGAATTCATGGTCCGTAATACCTACATTTATCCGCCGGCCATGTCCATGCGTATCATCGGTGATATTTTCGAATACACCACCAAGTACATGCCGAAATTCAACAGTATTTCCATTTCCGGCTATCATATCCAGGAGTGCGGTGCTACCTGCGACCTGGAACTGGGCTACACACTGGCCGATGGCATGGAATACATTCGCTGCGGCGAAAAAGCAGGCCTGCCGGTCGATGCCTTTGCAAAGCGTCTGTCCTTCTTCTGGGATCAGGGCAAGAACTACTTCATGGAAGTGGCAAAGATGCGAGCTGCCCGTGTACTGTGGGCAAAAATCCTGAAAGGATTCGGCGCAAAGAACCCGAAGTCCATGGCACTCCGTACCCATTCCCAGACTTCCGGCTGGTCCCTGACGGAACAGGATCCATTCAATAACATTACCAGGACCTGTATGGAAGCTATGTCTGCGGCCCTTGGCCATACCCAGTCCCTCCATACGAACGCACTGGATGAAGCCATTGCACTGCCTACCGATTTCTCTGCGCGCCTGGCTCGTAATACCCAGCTCTATATCCAGGATGAAACCAAGGTCTGCAAGATTATTGATCCATGGGGCGGTTCCTATTATCTGGAATACCTGACCAATGAAATGATCAAACGGTCCTGGGCCCATATCCAGGAAGTCGAATCCCTGGGCGGTATGGCCAAGGCTATTGCAACGGGCCTGCCGAAGATGCGTATCGAGGAATGCGCTGCCCGCCGCCAGGCGGATATCGATTCCGGCAAGGAAACCATTGTGGGCCTGAACAAGTACAGACTGGCCAAGGAAGATCCGCTGAACGTTCTGTCCATTGATAACACCGCTGTACGGAATGCCCAGATCAAGAGACTGGAAAAGCTTCGCTCCATCCGGGATCCGGAAAAAGTCCGCAGGGATCTGGAACATATCACCAAGTGCGCAGAGAGCCGTGAAAACGGCAACCTCCTGGACGCTGCTGTCCAGGCTGCCCATGACCGCTGCTCCCTTGGCGAAATCTCTGATGCCGTCGAAAAGGTTTCCGGTCGTTACAATGCGACCATCCACACCGTATCCGGCGTTTACTCCAGTGAATTCCAGGACAACGGACAGTTCGAAAAGGCTAAGAAACTGATCGACGAATTTGAAAAACTCGAAGGCCGCCGTCCACGTATCTTCTTCTGCAAGATGGGCCAGGATGGCCACGACAGAGGCCAGAAAGTACTGGCATCCTCCTTTGCCGATATGGGTTGGGATGTCGATGTGGGCCCGCTCTTCCAGACACCGGAAGAAGCGGCGCAGGATGCCGTAGATAACGATGTTCATATTGTTGGTTTCTCTTCTTTGGCTGCAGGCCATAAGACTCTGCTCCCTGCCCTGGTAGAAGAACTTAAGAAACGGGGCCGCGACGATATTCTCGTCTGCATCGGTGGCGTCATTCCTCCCCAGGATTACCAGTTCCTCTATGATCATGGAGCTACGGCAATCTTTGGACCGGGCACCAACATCCCGAAGTGCTGCATTGAACTTCTGCAGATTCTTGTAGACCGCGCCAAAGCTGAAGCCAAGGAAGGTTAAAGGTGCGCTTATGCCTGAAAATGATGATGACCTCCGGCCAAGCTGGGTACCCAAAGAAAAAAATCCCGAGTTTGCCTGCTCTGTGATGCGTGGTATTGACAGTGCGGTAAACAGTGTCACCGACACCAAGTACTATCCGAAAGAGCCCCTGCGCCGCGTGCCTCTTCGGAAGAAACTTTCTGTAGAGGAGTATGTGGAAGGTGTAAAACGGGGAGACCGGATGATTCTTGCCAAAGCCATTACTCTGATCGAAAGCAATGCGCCAAAGGATTTTGATAAGGCCCAGCGTGTATTACAGGCATTACTTCCCAGAACCGGCCATTCCCTCCGTATCGGAATTACCGGTGTCCCAGGGGCTGGTAAAAGTACGTTCATCGAAGCTTTCGGCCAGCTCCTCTGCCAGCAGGGCTACAAGGTAGCCGTACTGGCGGTGGACCCCACCAGCTCCATTACCGGTGGCTCCATCCTCGGTGATAAGACGAGAATGCAGAAACTGTCTCGGGAACCGAACTGTTTCATTCGTCCGTCACCTTCCGGCGGCACACTGGGCGGCGTCGCCAGGAAGAGCCGGGAAACCATGATGCTCTGCGAGGCGGCAGGGTGCAATGTGATTCTTGTGGAAACCGTAGGCGTAGGCCAGTCGGAGACCACGGTACGGTCCATGGTCGATTTCTTTATGCTCGTCGTCTTAACCGGTGCCGGTGATGACCTCCAGGGGATCAAGAAGGGAATCATGGAACTGGCCGATGCCATTGTGGTCAATAAAGCCGATGGGGATAACCTGGAAAGAGCCAAGGTGACCCAGGGCGAGTATGAACGGATGGTGGAATTCATCCGTCCTGCTACGGAAGGATGGACCACCCACGCCTATCGATGCTCTGCCCTGAAAAAAACGGGGCTCCTCGAGCTCTGGGCGGTGATGCGGGAATTTGAGAAGGTCACGAAGAAATCCGGCGCCTTTGAAAACCGCAGAAAACGGCAGATCATTTCCTGGGTTCATACCATGATTGACGAACATCTCCACAACCTTTTCTATGAAGATCCTGTCATTAAAGGCAGGCTTCCGGAAGTGAAGGCTGCCGTATTGGCGGGAGTTGTATCGCCCAGCCAGGCCGTGGCGGAACTTATCAGGACATTTGATATCGATCGGGCTGCTGCGCGGCAGCGGGCAACGACCGGTAAATAAGTCAATATACGCAGGAACCGGGGCTGTGGTGAATCTTTTCATCGCAGCTCCTGTTTCTTGTATTCCAAGTGTTTTTATTAGAAAGGAGGAACCGCCATGTACATGAATGGAGCGTTCATGAAAGAACTGTACCTGGCCGGCGGTCCTTATTACGGGTTGCAGGAGGTGTTTTCCCGGGTCAAAGGTGTGGCTCAGGTAACCGCCGGCTTTGCCAACTGCAGCAGTCCGAATCCTTCCAAAGAGGACATATACAGTGGCAGAGTGGAAGGCCGGGAATGCATCAGGATCGTATACAATCCCAAGAAGATTGATATTGTGAGCCTTCTCGCCCTGTTTTTCACCATCATCAATCCCTATACCGATGGTATCCAGGGGAAGGCTGTGGGACCCCAATACAGAAGTGGCGTCTATTATACTTCCCACGAGGATACTATGCAGATCAGCTACTACCTCCTGTTTCTCCAGAATCGGGGAGTCTCGAGGAAAATGACCGACGCCGCTATCGTGTTCAATGAATTCGAAGGAGAAGGACGGAAACCACCGAAGGTCCGGACGGAAATGAAGGGGCTGGAAAATTTCTATGAAGCACCGGAGGAGGAACAGCATTACCTGCGGAAGCATCCTGATGCCTATACGCCAATCAATATTCCTCTCCTGGAAAAACTGGGTTCCATTGGGCCGAGAGTGGAATAGGCCGGGAAGAAAAGGAATATTTCAGTTTGTCGAGCTGATGGGTTTGGCGGTTAGTATGCTTGCGTGTAGAGTCACTCACACGGGGCTGCTAGCTCCTAGCGGCTAGCTGTTAGGAAGGCTGATCCGCCTGCGGCGCTTATTTCCGTCAGTCATTCGTGCCGTAGGCTGTAGAGCCTTCCTAGAAGCTAGCAGCTAGAAGCTAGAAGCCCGCACGAATGACTCTATCCATCAGTACCGCTCCAGCAGCTCGTCAAACCGCAATAGGCACAGTTACATTTCATCTTTTCTAAATCCGTTCTGCGGTATATAATGAATTTCGAAAGAGTTCATGATCCGCGGGATGGATTTTTTTATTGGAGTGTTATTTATGGAACTGTTTTCCCTGCAATTCTGGATCGGCGTAGGATCTATTATACTGATGGACCTGTCCCTGGGAGGGGACAATGCGGTTGTTATTGCCATGGCTTCGAACCGGCTGCCCCATAAAGAACGGAAAAAGGCAATTCTCATCGGTACCATTGGGGCCGTGGGGCTTCGGATGGTGCTCACATTTTTTGCAGTGTGGCTGCTCACTATTCCTTACCTCCAAGTAGCAGGGGGCCTGCTTCTTATCCCCATTGCCATACATCTGATTGCACCGGGCGATGAGAATCCCCATGTGAAAGCGGCGGATAACCTGTGGTCTGCAGTAAAAACAATTATCCTGGCGGATTTTCTCATGTCCATCGATAATATCCTCTCCGTAGCAGGGGCGGCCAATGGGGATTTCCTGCTTGTGGTATTTGGTCTCATGGTGAGTATTCCTATCATCGTCATGGGGAGCCAGCTCATAGGAAAGGTGCTGGACAAATTTCCCTTTCTCATGTACGCCGGCGCAGCCATGATCGGCTGGACTTCGGGAACCATGTTTCTCCACGACAAGGCCCTGGGTCCTGTGATTCTTGGTATGACAGGGGATTGGATAACCTGGGCTCTCCCGGGATTCCTGGCTGTCTTCGTTTGCGTGGCGGGCTATGTGCTGGAGCAGAGAAAGAATCGGAAATAAATCCACCACTTTCAGTTTGTCGAGCTGATGGGTTTGGCGCTGATGGATAGAGTCATTCGTGCGAAGCTTCTAGCTGTTAGCTGCTAGCTTCTAGGAAAGCTGGCCAGCCTACGGCACGAATGACTGACGGGAATACCGGTTGGAAGCGCCGCAGGCGGATCATCCTTCCTAGCTGCTAGTCGCTAGAAGCTAGGAGCTCCATGCGAGTGACTCTATCCGCAAGCATGCCAACCGCCAAACCCCAACAGCTCGACAAACCGCAATAGTCCATATGTGCAAAGTATTCTTAAATTTCCATTTGACACGGTCCTTATATGGTGCTACTATAAATACAACCGAACAGGAAAAGAAAGGTGCCCTTAAGGGCTTAATAGGGAAGACCGGTGAAAAGCCGGCACGGTCCCGCCACTGTAATGCAGAGCGAATCCAGAAATGTCACTGGGAAACCGGGAAGACGGAGGAGCAAGGAAGCAAAGTCAGGAGAACTGCCTCTCTTATGTCACCGTTAATACCCACGAGCGATGGGAAGGGGATGTCTCATAGATGTCTCTTTACGCTTGGGTAAAGGGATTTTTTAATGGCTGCAGTTCGGTTATGAGGAGAACAATTTCATAGGGAAACAGGTGCCCTTAAGGGCTTAATAGGGAAGACCGGTGAAAGACCGGCACGGTCCCGCCACTGTAATGCGGAGCAAATCCAACAAAAGTCACTGAGTGCATTGGGAAGGCTGGAGGAGCAGGGAAGCAGAGTCAGGAGAACTGCCTGTTTTGTAATCACCGTTTGACCTACGAGCGATGGGAAGGTGTTCTATATACATGCTTTTAGCATGGGTGGGACCACCTTATCCTTTTTCGGAAAGGTGGATTTTTTATTCGGCGCGGAAATGAGGATTTCCTGCCGTATATGCCCGGAGGATGATGGCAGGGAACATGATTCTCCCCTTCCCGGTGATTGCGGTATGAATCGTTCTTGTCAATATCGATGTAATACTCCTTTGGGGTTTTACATAGTCCTGTGGGGGTTTCTCCATGGTTCATCTCCTTTCGGGTGATGGCGGTAACAGGGAAATATCATCATCACCCATACCTTTTACAGATGCTTCTGCAAAGAAGTTCCTATATACGGCGGTATCTATACCGCGCCGGGGGCTTGGCCCCCATGGTTCACCTCCCTTTCAGGCGATGGTTTTAACAGGGAAATAGAATCATCGCCTCCCCTTTTTACAGATCCTTCCTTTATGGAAGTTCCTATACAGAAGTTTTCTTCTGGTCCAATTTCCTCTATTTGAGGGATGGTGATAACAGGGAATGTCATCATCCCTCATCTCACTCTTTTTGGTAATAGCATTCCGAAAGGATGTTATTATACAGGTTCTCATAGGAGCAATAGCTCCAACCCCTTTTGAAGCGGCTTCCGGTCGCTTCTTTTTTTACTTGATTATTTCGATAAAAATAAATATAATAAAGGCAGATAGAGAAATATAGTTTTACGTAACCGATGGAATAGATAAATCGTTTTTGCGGCCCCTGGGGCCTGCAGAAGGAGGAAACAATGAACGTTTATGATTTCAAAGCCACCACCATGAAGGGACAGGAAATTTCCCTTTCTGAATTTAAAGGGAAAGTGCTTCTTATTGTGAATACTGCCAGCAAATGCGGATTTACACCGCAGTTTGAGGGGTTGGAAAAGCTGTATACCACCTATAAAGATAAAGGATTTGCGGTGCTGGGATTCCCCTGCAACCAATTTGCAGAGCAGGATCCGGCCAGCAATGGGGAAATCCAGGAATTCTGCCGCCTGAACTACGGTGTCACATTCCCCATGTTCCAAAAGGGCGATGTCCGCGGTGAGACGGCCCAGCCCCTTTTCAAGTATCTGGTGAAGGAAAAGGGATTTAAAGGACTGGACATGGATCATCCCAATGCCCAAAATCTCCTAAATTTTATCAAGAAGAATTATCCTGATTTCCTGAAAGATGATTCCATTAAATGGAATTTCACAAAGTTCCTCATTGACCGGGATGGCAACGTGGTGGCACGGTTTGAACCCACAAAGACACCGGAAGCCATTGCTCCGGAAATTGAAAAGCTGCTGTAAGTAGAGAGTGAGTGCACGTCCACACGTAAAGGGGCTTCTAGGGAAGCACTGATTAAATCGTTGTCAGATTTCATTCTTGGATTTTTATGCAATGCGAGGAATAACTCGACGCGAATAGCGAGCTATTTAAGGAGAGTTATGACGAAGCAGTGCATAAAAATCCTTATGAAATCTGACTCTGCGAATTAATCAGCGCTTCCCTATCTGCTGGCTTTTAGCAACCAGGAAATCTGGCCCGCCTGCGGCGCATTCCAATCGCCTGATTCCTGTTGCTTACAGTGAAAATCGAAGTTGGCAGGAACTCATATTTCTGGCCCAAAGGGTCCGGCCAGCTTTTCTGGCAACCTGAAGCTGGAAGCCCTGTGCAGATGACTCTATCCATAACCATGCTATACCGTCGGAGAAATCCTTTTCTTTTCCGGCGGTATTTTCATGTCTGAAATCATAGTATAATGGTAAGCAGAAGACCCTATGGAGGAGAGGACATGAAAAAATACTTTTTCTTTGATATTGATGGGACCCTGACGACACCGCTGACGGCGGACTATCCGGAAAGCACGAGGGAGGCCATCCGCCTTCTCATCAGGAATGGCCATTTTGTATCCATCGCCACAGGCCGCATGCAGGCGGACGCCTGGGAAGTGGCAAAGACCCTGGGCATTCCGGCGGTGGTGTCGGACGGCGGCAATGCGGTAACCATTGATGGAAAAATTCTCTACGATGAGGGACTGCCCCTTTCGGACTGTTTCCGCATGATGGCGGAGACGGACGAGGAAAAGCATCCCTGGGCTGCGGCCCCTTATAACAGGAAGTATCGCATCACCCGGACACCGCTGTATCTGGAAAAAGTGAAGGACCGATACTATGAGACGAAGGTGGACCGGGACTTTGATTTCCGTAAGGTAGAAGCGATTCACAAGATTTTCGTGGCCTGCACGAAAGCAGAGGTCCATGAAGTTCCCCTCCATGGGCTGCCCCATGTATGGTTCAGCGCAGATACCATGCTTATTGAGCCGGTGCACAAGGAACGGGGCATCATGGAAATCCAAAAGAAATTCTACATTCCCGATGAGGATATCGTGGTTTTTGGCGATGGCATGAATGATCTCACCATGTTTCGGAAGGAATGGATGACCATTGCCATGGGAAATGCCAAACCCCAGCTGAAAGCAAAAGCCCGCTACATTACGGACAGGGCTGATGAGGATGGCATCTATAACGCATGCCGCCATTTCGGTTGGATCTGATGGGATATAGTGTGTGGCAGGCAGATTGAATGGAGCGCAAAGTGGCAGGTGAACGTTTTGCGATGGGGGCAAAAGGTACAAAATTCTGCCAGGGGCTGCGAATCCATATGACTTTGCCAAAGCTGCAATTCCAAAGGGACTGCTGGTCAGCCAGGCGGAGCAATGTCCAAATTGCCATCTCCTGATCTTGATTATCCTGTTAATCATTAGACGTATGGCCCTCACATATTACAGAAATCAGCCTCTGTCTGTCAGGGGCTTTTTGTCATACAGGAGAAACAACCATGAAAGAACGGAATCGGTTTTATCTATTCCAGGGGGGACTGGGGATTCTCTGTGCCCTGCTGCAGTGGCTGCTCTTCCGAAGCGGTTTTGATTTCCTTAGAAATCCGGCGTGGGTTCTTTTATTCCTGTTGGAACCCCTTATATATACCCTGCCAAACCTGGCGGAGAAATACATGCCCCTTTCCCTGGTACGCCTTTGCGCATGGGTCGGTGGCTATGGCTTTATATTTACCTATTATGCCACCATGGCGGCGGTTCCTTTCCTGCTGATGAAAGGAGCTTGGTGGATTACGGGATGGAACGGCCTTGAAAACTGGATTTCCCTGTATAGCCGTCTGGCCCTGGCAGCCCTTTTTATCCTGATCATTTTCGGCAGTTGGCGGGCCTTCCATCCCCAGGTGGTGCATCTGGACCTGACCACCCATAAGCCTGTGGGGGGAACGGTGACTTTTGCCTTTGTGAGCGATATCCATTTCGGCATCCTCCTGGGGCCCTGGTTTGCGCGGCGTCTCGTGAGGGACCTGAACCGACTCTCACCGGACTATATTCTCATGGGCGGCGATATTATTGATGGCAATCTTCATGTGGTGGAGAAAAGCCGGACCTTTGATGCGCTCCGGAACCTGGAACCGAAAAAAGGGACATTGGCGGTCCTGGGAAACCATGACCATTACAGCGGCCATACGGAGAGGGAAAAGGGCATGCTGGAACACCTCGGCATCCGGGTGCTCCTGAATGAAGGCTTCCTGACGGACGAAGGGGTTATGGTGAACGGCATGGGAGATTTCCTGTACCATCCCTTGTCGGAGGTCCCTCCTTCGGATGCTCATTTTTCCATAGTCATGGAACATGAGCCGGTGTCCATGAAGGAGGCGGCAAGGGCAGGTCATGATCTGTTCCTGGCGGGCCATACCCACGCCGGCCAGTTCTGGCCGAACCGTTATTTTACGAAGAAGGCCTTTGATCTGGATTATGGGACAAAGAAATACGGAAATATGACGGCCTATGTCACCAGCGGCTACGGCATGTGGGGGACGCCTTTCCGCCTGGGACCGAAGCCGGAGATCGTGATGATTACAGTGCGGGGATAGTGGGCGTCTTAGTGAGTGGCACTGACGTGTGAATGGTTCATGGGGGTGGTGGGTCGGGCGCCGCTTCGCTGGCCCGACCGGGTGGTAGCTTTGGCAAGGCCGGGGCCTTGCCAAAGCGGGGGAATAAGGTTCTATGGCCGCCATAGGCGGCTGTCCCACCTTATGTCCCCGCTTTAACAAGCGAAGCATTGTTGAAGCTACAACCCGGTGAACGAGCGCAGCGATGTTCACCCACAACCCTTAGCACCCTCAACCATATTGTAAACGAGTGAAAACTCATAAATTGACAAATACATCTTCCATGATATGATAATAGGAGGCGGAAAAGGGCCTTTCCATTGACGGCGGGGCTTTGATTCTGCTATCATAAAGTATCATTGTTTTATTCTTGTCATTGCAGGAAAGAGGAATCATGGATACAGAACCGGTGAAGGATGAAAAACAGGGCGGAGAGATTCTGTTTGACATCCGTCATTTGACACATACCTTTGAGACAGAGGAAGGAAAGAAATTTGATGCCCTCTCCGATGTGACGGCCACCATAAAGAAGGGGTCCTTTACGGCCATCATCGGGACCAACGGCAGCGGGAAATCCACGCTTGCCAGGCATCTGAATGCCCTGCTTATTCCCACGGACGGAGAACTTTATGTGGAAGGCATGAATACTTCCGATTTCTCCCATATCTGGGATATCCGCCAGAAGGTGGGCATGGTTTTCCAGAACCCCGATAACCAGCTGGTAGCGGCTATCGTGGAAGAAGATGTAGCCTTCGGTCCGGAAAATATCGGTGTGCCCCCTGATGAAATCAGGAAGCGGGTGGATGTGGCATTGGAAAAGGTGGGCATGACGGCCTACCGCACCCATTCTCCTGCCATGCTTTCCGGTGGCCAGAAACAGCGGGTGGCCATTGCGGGAATCCTTGCCATGCATCCGGACTGCATCGTTCTCGATGAACCGACGGCTATGCTGGATCCGAAGGGCCGGAAAGAGGTCATGGATACGGTGCATGACCTGAATGAAAACGAAGGCATCACCATTGTTCTCATTACCCATTTCATGGAAGAAGCGGTGACGGCAGATCACGTGATGGTCATCGACAAAGGCCATCTTCGCATGGAAGGGACTGCCCGTGAGGTATTTTCCCAGGCGGAGAAACTGAGGGCCCTTGGCCTCGATGTGCCGGTGGCGGCTGACCTGGCCTATGGCCTTCGGAAAAAGGGATTTTCCATTCCTGAAGATTGTTTGACTGATGAGGAGCTGGGAGAGGCATTATGTCCATATGTGTCGAAAATGTAAGCTGTGTATACAGCAAAGGCTCTCCTTTTGAAAAGGTGGCTCTGGAAAATATCAATCTCACCATAGAGCCGGGAGAGTTTGTGGGTATCATCGGCCACACGGGCAGCGGGAAATCTACGCTCATCCAGCACCTGAACGGGCTCATCCATCCTACCACAGGCAAGGTCACCATCGATGGGGTAGACCTGGCGGCCAAGACGAAGGAAGCGGTGGCGAAGCGCCACTCGGTGGGTATGGTTTTCCAGTATCCGGAGCACCAGCTCTTCGAGGAGACTGTGGCCAAGGATATTGGCTTCGGCCCGAAGAATCTGGGCTGCGATGAGGAAGAAACGGAAAAGCGGGTAAAGAGTGCCATGAAGTTCGCCGGCCTCGATTATGATACCTATGGAGGACGTTCCCCATTCCGCCTTTCCGGAGGCCAGCAGCGGCGGGTGGCCATTGCGGGGGTCATCGCCATGCACCCGAATTTCCTGATCCTCGATGAACCGTCAGCAGGACTGGACCCCATCGGACGGCGGGAAATTTTCTCCCGTATCCAGAGCTGGTATAAAAAGGGAGTATTTTCAGTTATTCTCGTTTCCCACAATATGGATGATATTGCCCGCCTGGCGACGAGACTCCTTGTCATGCATAAGGGGCATCTTGTCATGGACGGAAAGCCTATGGATATTTTCCTTCACCACCGGAAGGAGCTGCAGGAATGCGGCGTCGATGCGCCGCCCCTCACCCAGACCCTTCTCCACCTGAAGGATATGGGAATCCCGGTGCCGGAAGAAGCGAAGACCGTGGAAGAAGCAGTCGATAAAATGAGCAGGATGCTGGGAGGTAAGAAATCATGTTAACCGATATCACCCTCGGCCAGTATTATCCGGGAGATTCCTTCCTGCACAGGATGGACCCAAGAGCTAAGATCCTGTGCACCATGATTTTCATTGTGGCCATTTTCCTGGCGAATAATCTCTGGTCCTATATCCTGGTAGCCGGCTTTACCTTCGCTGCCATTGCCATGTCCGGCGTCCCCGTTTCCCTCATCTGGAAAGCCATCAAGCCATTGTGGATTATCCTTGTGTTTACACTGGCCATCCATATTTTTACTACACCGGGAACGGAACTGTTCAGCTGGAAATTTATCCATATCAGTGAAGAGGGTATACGAAACGGTATCATCATGACACTGCGCCTCGTATTCCTCATTGCCTTTTCTTCGCTCCTTACTTATACGACGAGTCCTATTGTTCTCACCGATGGCATTGAAGCCCTGCTCATGCCCTTCCGCCGCTTCGGCGTACCGGCCCATGAACTGGCTATGATGATGACCATTGCTCTCCGCTTCATTCCTACACTTCTGGAAGAAACGGACCGCATCATGAAGGCCCAGTCTTCCAGGGGCGCGGACTTTGTGAACGGCAATCTCTGGCAGCGGGCGAAGAATATGATTCCGCTGCTGGTACCGCTCTTCATTTCTGCCTTCCGCCGGGCCGATGACCTGGCAACGGCCATGGAAGCCCGCTGTTACCGTGGTGGCGAAGGCCGGACAAAGATGCACCAGCTGAAGTACACCTGGCGGGACAGGAACGCATTCCTGGCAGTCATCCTGGTGACGGCGGCCCTGCTGGTGCTGTACATTCTTTTCAGGTAAACCTGTGATTGACGAAAAAGTCTGTGAAATTTTTTCACAGGCTTTTTTAAGAGGAAATATGGTTACAGTCCCTGGCGTGGGACTTCAAGTGATGGGTTTTAATCACATTTGGAATCATGGTGCCAACTACAATTGGCGAGAGAACTACTGGATGTTTTAAACGACAATTGCATCTATTCGCTAGATGCGTGCCCCCTTAGAGAAGGGGGCAGCCCGAAGGGCAGGGGATGGATCCGCCTCGAAGAGGCGGTACCTGCGGAACGGTGGCGGTCCCCATTATCTATCAATCCATCCTGCGGCTTTGCTGCGGTCATTCTTTAAAGGCCCGCATACTGGGGTTAGTTTCACATACGATTCCATCGAAATTTACTATGTTGGATTAACGCAAATATGCTTGAGAGGAGACACTGACTGCTGGCTGTCAGCTTTCAGGAAAGCTCAGCCGCCTACAGCATGAAGAGGCTGTCGAGCTGCCTGTAGGAAAGTGCCGCAGGCAGGTTAGCCTCTCTGGCCGCTGGGGGCTGTAAGTTGTAAGCCCCATGAGTTCTATGGCATTCTCCTATACAACTGCCATAGGGCGCAGGACCTCAAATCTCAATTCTTTTTTTATAAGGAGAATTATGAAAAATATCTGGATTACCCTTTCCTACGATGGCACCACTTTCGGCGGCTTCCAGCGGCAGGAGAACCGGATGACGGTACAGGAAATGGTGGAAAACTGCCTTCTGGAACTGACCGGGAAAAAGACGACCCTCTACTTCGTGGCCCGTACGGACGCCGGCGTCCATGCTTACGGGCAGGAATGCACGTTTTATACGGAATCCACCATTCCTGGCGGCCGGTTCATCTATGCCATGAATGCCCACCTGCCCTATACCATCCGGGTCACCGCCAGCCGGGAAGTGGATATGGACTTCTCTGTGCGCCGCAGGAATTTCGGCAAGACCTATGGGTACCTTCTTTCAGAAGAGCGGGAGGCCTCTCCCTTTCTGAAGCCCTATGTGTGGCGGACGGGGAAGAAGCTGGACCTTTCTCTCATGGAATCGGCGGCCCAGGTGCTGGAAGGAACCCATGACTTTACTTCTTTCCGGGGGAATAACTCGGTACCCTCAGACCCGGTCCGCAAAATTCACGAAATACGGATTCTGAAGGATGGCCCCCTTTTCCGTATCTACGTGACGGGAGAAGGATTCCTGTACCACATGGTGCGCAACATCGCCGGTGCCCTGGTGGATGCGGGAACCGGCGCCCTGACGCCGGCAGATATAGAGCGGATCATGGCAGCCAGGGACCGGCGGCAGCTGGGGATGACAGCCCCGGCGGAAGGTCTCTGCCTCCTTCGGGTCTATTTCAGGCCCATAACAAAGGAAGACGTGGACGAGACGCTGCATAGGCCTCTCTATCCCTGGTGTCTGTGATAGGGCCTGCGGCCGGGCAGAGGCTTTGCCTGGGAAGTGTCCTTCGGACATGGCTATGGCCTGACGTCCAAGGCTAAGGCGGGCACCTGGGTTCAAGGAAGAGATATGGACTTCGCCTGCGGTTCTTAACTGAAGACCATACCTTTGCCGGCGTGCATAGCCCCAGATGCCTTGGTGGATTCCATTTTTATGCTTGTACAGCTCTCTTGATACACTGACATTTAAACGTTTCAATCGTTTTACCTCTTATGTTCCAATCGGGATGAAAATCGTATATAATAGGGACAGAGAGCAGGAATAAAAATGACAACAATAATCCTGCAGGAGGTAATGAGAACCATGGTTCCGGATAAAAAGGAGCGGATTGGAAGAGCGGCAGCCAGACTGTTTAAAGAGAAGGGATATACCGGCACATCTCTCAGGGACATCAGTCGGGAAGCAAAGGTCAATGTATCTTCCATTTCCTATTATTTCGGCACGAAAGAAGCGTTATACAGGGAATTGTTCCCGGAAGGGGAGAAAGAAAAGGAACCGGACACGAAGGAACAGATCGAAAATGCGGCGATTCGGCTCTTTGCTTTTCGAGGGTATTCGGATGTATCCATCCGGGATATCGGAAAAGAGGCCGGCGTGAACAGTGCGGCCATTTCCTATTACTTTGGAGGGAAAAAAGAGCTCTATGCTTCCATCCTGGAACGGGGCTCGGCGCTGCTGGTGGATTTCGTGAAAAGTGCAGCCGATGGGACGCACAGCCCCACAGAAATCATGGAAATGTATTCCCATTTCTTCTTTCGACTCATGAAGGAGCACCCCTATATTCTCCGTATTTTTTCCTGGGAAATGATCCATCCTACCGAAGTCTTCGCGTCCATTGGGAAGGAACGGTTTGCCATGGTATTGGTGGTACTCCGGGCAGCTTTGACGGAGGGCATGGAAGAAGGGTGTTTCCGGAAAGACCTGAAGCCAACGGAAGTCTGCATTTCCTGGGCCGGTATGGTGGCCTACTACTACCTGATGAATGAAATCAAGAAACGGTTCGATGTGAAGGAAGATATTTCTGAAGCCTCCTATATGAACCAGGCCTATGATGTGCTCATGAATGGAATCAAAGCCAAAAAGAAATAAGTCTTCGCCTGTACAGGAAGTTACAGACCGCAAGAATCATGCTCAACAGGGCATGATTCTTTTGCTTTTATAAACAGTAAAACCAGACCATTTATACATATAATTTAAAAAGTATGGAAATTGTAAAAATCCATCTTGATGTTTATAAAATCTCTGTATAAAATAAAAAACGTAGTTTGTTTTACTGGAGGCGGCAGCAGGCCGTTCTCCATTTCCTGCGGAAATATAAAAGTCGCGGGTGGAATCGGGGAAATGGGAGCTTTTTATGGCAGAACAGAATCAGGAAATGCATGAAAATCTGGAGCGGGGGCTGAAGAACCGCCACATCCAGCTCATCGGCCTTGGCGGGGCCATCGGAGTCGGTCTTTTCTTAGGATCCGCCACAGCCATTGAACTGGCGGGCCCTTCGGTGCTCCTGACCTATATCATCGGCGGCATTGCTATTTATTTCATTATGCGAGCACTGGGCGAACTGTCTGTGGCTTACCCGGTGTCCGGTGCTTTCAGTGCCCACGCTGCCCGCTTCCTGGGACCGAAATGGGGATATCTCACCGGCTGGACTTACTGGTATATGTGGATGGTCACCTGTATGGCGGAATTAACGGCCGTAGGGATTTATATGAACTTCTGGTTCCCTGACCTGCCGCGGTGGATTCCGGCCCTGGCGGCGCTGGCCATTATGACGGCCGTCAATTTTATCGCCGTATCGGCGTATGGAGAATTTGAATTCTGGTTTGCCCTGGTGAAGATCCTCACCATCATATTCATGATTGTTACCGGTGGCGCTATGATTCTCTTTGGCCTCGGAAATGACTGGGAACCGGTGGGCATTACCAATCTCTGGAGCCAGGGCGGATTCTTCCCCAATGGTTTCGGAGGAACCCTGATGGCCCTGGTGATGGTTATGTATTCCTATCTGGGCATTGAAATTATCGGCGTCACTGCCGGCGAAGCCCATGATCCGAAATCCACCATCAAGAAAGCCATTGACGAAGTCTTCTGGCGTATCCTGATTTTCTATGTTCTTTCTCTTGGCGTAATCATGGCCATTTATCCCTGGAATGAAATCGGACACATGGGGAGCCCCTTTGTCCTCACATTCCAGAAACTTGGCATTTCCAGCGCTGCTGACCTGATCAATATCGTGGTGATTACAGCTGTCCTTTCTTCATGTAACAGCGGCCTCTTCAGTTCCGGCCGCATGCTGTACAACCTGTCTCTCCAGGGCAATGCGCCGAAGTGCTTCCAGACACTGAACCGCCATCGCCTTCCCTGGGTGGGCATTGCCTTTTCTTCCTGCATCCTCCTCATTGCCGTGGCTTTGAACTATGTGGTCCCGTCCCAGCTCTTTGTCTATGTCACCAGCGTAGGCTCCTTTGCAGCCCTGTGGACCTGGTTTGTGATTCTTCGGACCCAGCAGAAGTTCCGGGCTTCCCTGTCGGTGGATGAAAAGAAACTTCTCACCTATAAAATGCCCTTTGCTCCCTGGTCCGGTTATATAACCATGCTCTTCCTGGCAGCGGTGGTGGTGGCTTCCGGGTTCCGGGATGATACCCGGGTGGCCCTCTATGTAACGCCCATCTGGTTTGCCATTCTTCTCATCGGGTATCATTTCATCGAAAAGCATAGAGGCAAGATGGAAAGAAAAGGCGGTCTCCGGGAAGAACCGGAACCGGCCAAAGAGCTGGCTGCTGGAATTTCTGAGATAAAATAGATCCGTATCATCTGAATGGGGCTAAAGGTGGTGGGGCATTGCTGTGCTTGCCGACCGGGGTGTGACTTTACCTGGGGCTGGGGCCCCGGTAAAGCGGGGGATAAGGTAGTCTCGCCGCCGAAGGCGGCTGTTGTACCTTATGGCCCCGGCGCGAAGCGCCCACAACCCGGTGAACGAGCGAAGCGATGTTCACCCACCACCTTTAGCCCCATTCAGCAGTTTGATTGCGCCATATTTATTTTTCTATTTGCTTATCTCTTGACAATCCATAGTCCTTTGGCTACAATGGACTCAATACAAAAAGTGCTGATGGAAAAAAGTACGTGCCTTGAAGTTTCAAAGAGAGCCGGCCTGTGGTGAGAACCGGCAGCGGAGGGGCAGGGAAGTTCTTTCCTGAACTGCATGGCTGAACGCAGAGTAGGCTGTGACGGTGGCCTCCGTTATGGGCTTTGAGCTGATCTGATGAAGATAATTTGGGTGGTACCACGGATAATCCGTCCCTTGGGTACCACCCTTTTGTGTTTATCCAGATAAAAAGGGTGGTACCGCGATGCGTCCCGTCGTCCCTTGTCCGAAATGGACAGGGGACTTTTGTTTTGGAAGATTTGCTCACGGGCAGTTGAGCATAGGAGGATGGGAGTATGAAAAAAGCAATGAAATGGGGAGCCGGCCTTCTGGCGGCAGCCCTTCTGATGGCAGGAGGCGGAAGCGCCTGGGCGGCACATCTGGAGGATATTGCAGCGAGGGGAACCATTCGCATCGGTACCACCGGCGATTATCGGCCCATGTCCTACAGGGATCCCGCCACCGGGACCTATGAGGGCTTCGATACAGAACTGTCACAAAAGCTGGCGGACAGCCTTCACGTGAAGGTAGAATACGTGCCCACCACATGGAAGACACTGACCGCCGATACGGAGGCAGGAAAGTTTGATCTGGCCCTCTGTGGGATTACGAGGACCTTTGACCGGGAACGGGTGATGGCCATGTCCGATGGGTACCTTCTCTTCGGGAAGACTATTCTCTGCCGAAAAGGGGAAGAGGGAAAATACCAATCCCTGAAGGACCTGGACCGGCCGGAGGTAAAGGTCATGGTGAATCCGGGCGGAACGAATGAAAAGTTTGCCAAGGCAGAGCTGCCCCACGCTACCCTTCTCGTCCATGAGAAGAATGCCGAAATTCCTTCGCTCATAGCGGAAGGGAAAGCGGATATCATGATCACCGAAACCATGGAAGCCAGGCGGTACGTGAAAATGAATAAGAAACTGGCAGCACCCCTGGTGGATTCTCCTTTTACAAAGAGCCGGTTCGGCGCTCTCATGGCGAAGGGAGACCAGGAATTTCTGAATTATGTCAATTTCTTCCTGGCGGAAATGGAAACGAATGGGACCATGGAACAGCTGGAAGATAAATATATCCGTTAAAGAATATATAGAAGCAGAGGATTAAGGGAGGAAAATCATATGAAACAGTGGATGAAAATCGGTATGGCAGCGGCATTGGCAGCAGCGGCACTTCTTTACGGTGGATGCGGCAGCAGCGCAACGAAACAGGCAGCTGGCTCTTCCAATGGAAAGATGGTCATCGGTGTGGTACAGATCGTACAGCACGGGTCCCTGGACCAGGCGAATAAGGGCTTCGTAGATGGCCTGAAAGAACGGGGCTACGGGGAAGACAAGGTCCAGTTTGACCAGCAGAATGCCCAGGGTGACCAGTCCAACCTGAAGACCATTGCATCCCGGTTCAAATCAGAAAAACCGAAACTCATCTGCGCCATCGCTACGCCGGCGGCCCAGGCTGTGGCCAATGAAATCAAAGATATCCCCATTGTGGGCACCGCCATTACGGACTATACCACCGCTAAGCTCGTCAAGAACGATGAGCAGCCCGGCGGCAATGTGACCGGTGTCAGCGATCTGGCATCCATTGATGCCCAGATGGACCTGGGACGGCAGCTGGTTCCCAATGCAAAGACGGTGGGCCTCATTTACAGCTCCAGCGAAGTAAACAGCGAAGTCCAGGCAAACATGATGAAGGACTACTGCAAGAAGAACAACCTGGCCGTAGAAGAGCGGACGGTGAACAGCGTCAACGATATCCAGCAGGTGGCAGAATCCCTGGTGGGCAAGGTGGACTTCATTTATGTCCCCACCGATAATACCCTGGCTTCCTCCATTCCTACCCTCATGAAGATTACCGATGCCAATAAGATCCCTGTCATCGTAGGGGCGGATATTATGGCAAAGGATGGGGCTCTGGCAGCGCTTTCCGTGGATTACTACAAGCTCGGCGTCCAGACCGGCCACATGGCAGCGGATATCCTGGATGGCAAGATCAAGCCGGAGACCGCAGCCATCCAGCACCAGAAGGAATATACCATCGTTATCAATAAGAAGGATGCAGATATCCTGGGCATCAAGATTCCCGATGAAATTGCAAAGAAAGCACAGCTCGTGTAATGGACAATAAAAAACAGCAGCTTCGGCTGCTGTTTTTTTATTGGAGCTGAATCCGGCATTGAGTGAGGGGGATTTTGGGCATTCGGGGAATCTGTGGGTTTTCCTTGCCGCCCCTTTTGGGGGAGATGCCGCAGGCAGCGGGGGTGCATTTGCTGCAGGTCGGGCAGGGACTGAAACGTAAAGCCCACTATTCCCGTTCGCAAGAAAGATTTCTCCACTCCTCTAAGCTTTAGGAGCTTTAACCGATAGGAGACATCAGGCATGTGTACCACCGGTCGAAATGACGGGTTTTGAGAGAGGCGAATTTCGGAAAAGCCGTTTGCTGCTATCTGACGCTCCCCCTCTCGCCGTCATCTCGAGCAGTGGTCAGCGCCGAATTGCCTATAAACATAAGAATCGTATGTGAGGAAGAGTCGAGAGATCTCCCTGGTTAATGACTATGACGATGTTGCAGCATAACGGGGCTGGGAAGAGACGACCGGCAGTGGGAAGATGCTGCATGCAGCGGGGGGTATTTGCTGCAGGTTGGGCCAATTTACCCGAGTTGGCCAGCCGCTATTTTCCCGCAGAAAATCATAAAAACTAATGCATTATACAGGGAAATTTGTTATACTATTACACAGGTATATCCTTTTTTTCGAAAATAGGGAAATGTACCGAAAATACTGTAAAGAAGGCGGGGCTATGTCAGAAATCAAAGAAAGATTAGCCCATGTAATGGACCGGATTGAAGAGGCCAGAAAACGGTCTCCCTGGCACCAGGAAGTGACTCTGGTGGCGGTAACGAAATTCCATCCTTTGGAGGATATGGAAGAAGCCATCCGACTGGGGGTCACCCAGGTGGGAGAGAACCGGGTCCAGGAAATGGAACAGAAGTATAAAGCCCTTACGCTTCCGGTGACCTGGAACCTGCAGGGCCATTTACAGAAAAATAAGGTGAAAAAAGCGGTGACCATGGCGGACCTGATCCAGTCCGGCGATTCGGTGGAGATTCTCCAGGAAATCGACCGGAGGGCCGGAGAAATCGGGAAAGTGCAGGACGTGCTTCTGGAATTCAATATTTCCGGAGAAGCATCGAAGCATGGCATTCCACCGGAGAAAATGGAAGAAACCATCCGGACGGTCAAAGAACTCCCCCATATCCGGGTGAAAGGACTCATGTGCATGGCTCCGAACTATGAGGACGTGGAAAAGACGCGTCCCGTATTCCGGAAGGCCCATACCATGTGGAATGAAATGAAGAAAGAGTTCCCGGAAGGACAGATTTCCCTTCTGTCCATGGGGATGACCCATGATTTTGAAATTGCAATCGAAGAAGGAGCCAATATGGTTCGTATTGGCACAGCTATTTTTGGTGAGAGACAGTACCATCAGGAGGAGAGCAAAGCATGAGCTTACTTGATAAATTTAAAGACCAGTTCGTAGATCGTGACGAGGACGAAAGAGAAGAAGACCTGGGAGAGGAAGAAGAAGCACCGGTGAATCCGGCAGCTCCCGTTCCACCCCGCACCAATGCTGTCAATAATCCGGTGAGAGGTATCGGCCGTACGGCAGCTCCCCGTCAGGCAGCCAAACCCTATACCATGGTGGTGGTGAACCCCAAAAGCTATGGGGATGCAGAAAAAATCGGCGACCATCTGAAGGCTATGCGTCCGGTGGTGATGAATATGGAAAAGACCGATGCCGATGAAGCCCAGCGGATTGTGGATTTCGTACAGGGAATCATGTATGCCCTTGATGGACGGATTGACCAGATTTCCGAAAGCATTTATCTCTGCGCGCCAAATAATATGAGCGTTTCCCGCGAGAATTTTGCGGCCTACCAGGGAGACCAGCAGGCTCCGGCGGCTCCGCAGTGGAACGCGGGAGCTCCCCAGGGCCAGGGACCTGAGGCCCACGAAGGCTGATGTCCTTTCTTTCTAAGGGAATCCGCTGGCTTAAAAGCCAGATGGACGACCCGGTAGAAGAGGAAAGCTACGAGGAACCGGAAAGAGAAGAGGGGGAGGATGTCCCCGGGCCAGGCGCGGTGCCCGCTAGGACTATCCGGCCTCTTGAAGTAGATATTATTGTTCCGGGATCCTATGGAGATGCCCGCCATGCGGTGGACGCCCTGGAACGGGGGATGACCGTCATGGTCGTGCTGAATGATAATGTGGATGATGAAGTGGCCAGCCGTTTTGTGGATTTCATGAGCGGCGCCGTCTACATGGCCCACGGGGATGTGATGCTCCTGAATGATGATGTGCTCATCTGCGTGCCTTCTACTGTGGATATCCATGAAGACAGACTGGCATTTGTATCAGGCATTCCGACCTGGAAAGGACCGTAGGAATGAAGAAGATTCTGATCATCGGCTGCGGGGCCATGGGAGGAGCCATCCTCTCCGGCTGCCTTGCTAAAGGGCTTTGGGAAAAAGAAAATGTATATGTGAAAGAGCATTCCGAGGAAGCGTCCCGGGAAAAAGCAGCCCGATACGGCGTGCAGGCATCATTGGATGGGAAAGAAGCGGGAGAGGCAGACCTTGTCCTCATCGCTGTGAAACCGAACGTGGTGCCCGGGGTGCTCGAAGAAATATCCCGGTACCATCCATCCCGGGTTCTTTCAATTGCGGCGGCTGTGACACTGGAGTCTCTGGAAAAGGGACTTCCGGAGAATACGGAGGTAATCCGTGTCATGCCGAATACCCCCGCTTCCGTGGGAGAGGGCATGGCAGCCATTGCCCCTGGGACGAAAGCGTCCCCTGCCTTTATTAAAGAGGCGGAAGAGATTTTCTCTGCCCTCGGCAGGGAAGCGGTGGTGACGGAGCGGCAGCTGGACGAACTGGGGGCCCTCTCCGGGGCAGGCCCGGGATATGCCTTTGTCATTATTGATGCCCTGGCAGACGCCGGTGTCCTCATTGGACTTCCCCGCAAACTGGCCATCGAAGCGGCGGCCCAGACTCTTTACGGTGCGGCAAAGATGGTACTGGAAACAGGAAAGCATCCGGATGAACTTCGGGACCAGGTCACAAGCCCCGGCGGCACCACCATTGCCGGTATTTACGCCATGGAACAGAAGGGGCTCCGGGGAGCTCTCATGGACGGCGTGAAAGCGTGCCTGGACAAATCGGATCAAATGGCAGGAAAGTAAGAGATAGTCCATTTGATCCCTGTCATAGAGAAGAGAATGAGATGAAAGATAGAGAAAAAATTCTTCGTTATTTTGCAGCTTCCGGGGAGGAAGCCAAAGATATGGCTATCCGGCTCCTGGATATCGCAGACTCCGTAGATCGGGGCAGGCCCTTTGCAGTGGGACCCTTTATGGTACCCTTTTCCCGGCAGATCGGCCAGACCATTGCAGCCCACATGAAGACGGTGGTGGCGAAAAGTTACGGTGGCTACCACGAGGCGGAACGGGTGAAAATCGGCTTTGCCAGAAGCGATTACGATGGCCCCGTGGATTTCGGGGTTAGCCTTCTGTCGGTGACCTGGGACGGCCGGTACCGCCTCATCGGCCACCGGGATGTGCTGGGCTCCCTCATGGGTCTTGGCATTGACCGCTCTGTGCTGGGGGATATCCTCATGCAGGGCGCCGGCTGCCAGGTGGTGGTGGACAGCACCATGAAGGACTGGCTCATGGATAATTTCCATAAAGTGGCCATGGTGCCGGTGAAGGTAGAGGAAATCCCCCTTTCCGAAATCCAGCCGCCCAAGCAGACCGCCAAGGAAGTGCGGGCTACGGTGGCTTCCCTTCGCCTCGATGCGGTGGGAGCTGCAGGATTTGGCATTTCCCGGTCAAAAATGGTACAGGCCGTGGAAGATGAGCGGGCAGAAGTGAACTGGCAGCTCGCCAAGAGCCCGTCCCAGACCGTGAAAGCAGGAGATATTATCAGCATCCGCGGCCGAGGGCGCATTGAAATCGTGGAAGAGACCGGTATGAGCCGTAAAGGCCGGACGGGCCTCCTGATTCATAGATTTAAGTAAGGCCTGTGAAGAATAGGATCCTTTTTTAGCACATTTGGGCTAATCCTACATTGTTTGGAAAGTGGCTGAAGGGGAATGGCCTGCGGCCAAAGTGGCTCAGGGGAAACGGGCTTTGCCCGAGGGGAAGGAGCGGCGCACAGATTATATAGCGCCGCAAATGATGCATATAGCGGCGAAGCCGTCATCTTCCCTTTTGAACCTGCGGTGGCGAGCATCAGAGACACATTAACATCCCCGGAACTTCTCGAACATACTTGGACGAATGAACCAAAAGTTAAAATTATTTCACAGCCTCTGAAGTATCTTTTTTAAAGGAGATAATTTGTATGATTACACCGATGGATATACATAATAAGACATTTTCCCGCCAGATTCGCGGCTATTCCCAGGATGAAGTGAATTCCTTCCTGGAAGAACTGGCCCAGGATTATGAACGGATTTATCGGGAACATCGTGAGATGGAAGAAGAAATGGATACCATCAAGACGAAGCTTCGTAACTACGAAAAGATGGAAGCCACCATGTCCAATACCCTGGTCATGGCCCAGGAAACCGCAGACAATGTAAAGAAGAATGCCCACAAGGAAGCGGAACTCTCCATCCGGGAAGCCCAGAATGAAGCCCATAAGATTGTATCCGACGCAGAGACTGCCCGCCGCAGGATGAATGCAGATATCCTGAAGACCCAGGGCGACATGAACCTGTACATTGAAAAACTGTTGTCCAATTTCAAGTCCGCCCTGTCCCTCATCGAAGCAGCCAAGGCAGCCCAGGCTCCCCAGCCCGTAGAAGACGGCACAGCGCCGAAGGCAGCTCCGGCTCCGGAAGCAGCACCGGCTGAAACTTCCGCAGCAGAAGCAGCGCCTTCCGAAGCGGCAGCACCGGAAGCGGAACCGGCCGAAGAAGAAAAGGAAGCCCCTGCTGATAAAGAGGAAGAACAGGCAGCAGGCGGCAATCTTTTCGACCAGGCTGCAGCTACCGTAGCTCCGGCAGAAGAAAAGGAAGCGCCTTCCGAAGAAGCCGTTCCTGAAGAAACTAAGGAATAAAACAATGGAAGAAAAGCAGTATGTCACGGAATGGGCCAATGAAAATCTGGGGCTTACTTTGAAAATCACGAAGATGGTCCACGAAGAACAGACCCCGTTCCAGCATATCCAGATCGCCGATACCCTCCAGTATGGACGGATCCTTATTCTGGACGGCGTATTCCAGACCTCCGTAAAGGACGAATGGACCTACCATGAAATGATTTCCCACGTGCCCCTCATGATGCATCCCCATCCGGAACGGGTGCTCATTATCGGTGGCGGCGACGGCGGTGTGGCCCGGGAAGTGTGCCGCCATGACTGCGTGAAACAGGTGGACCTCTGCGACATCGATGGCAGGGTCATCGCCCTTTCGAAGGAGTATTTCCCCACCATTTCCAAGGTACTGAACAATCCTCCGGAAAAACTCCATGTCCATGTGGGAGACGGCATCGCTTTTGCGAAACAGGTAAAAGATTTTTACGATGTCATCATCATCGACTGCTCTGACCCCATCGGTCCGGGGGAGGGACTCTTCACGAGGGATTTCTACCGGAGTGCTTTTTCTGCCCTTCGGGAAGATGGACTCATCGTGCAGCAGACGGAGTCTCCCATTGTGCAGCAGCAGACGGTGCACGACGTGTTTGAAGCCATGAATGATGTATTCCCCATCGTCCGCATGTACTATTCCCACGTGCCCATTTACCCGGCCTGCATGCATTCTTTCATGCTGGCGTCCAAGAAATACGATCCCCTGACAGCGGACATCCGCAAAGATATACCCCAGCCCATGAAGTACTATAATGCAGGCATCCAGAAGAGTTGCTTCGTCCTCCCCAATTTCGTGAAGGAACTGCTCTATAAGGGAGTCAGGAGTTTCTGATGTATTGAGCTTTGCCATTTTGGTAAAGCTCTTTTTGTCTAAATTGTTGGAAATGTGGCTGGTGGGCGCACCAATCGGATGAATGGTTTATAAAGGTTGTGGGTCGGGCGCCGCTTCGCTGGCCCGACCGGGTTATGGGCGCTTCGCGCCAGGGGCATAATGTGGAATGGGCTTGTGGCCAGGGGGAGCGACTTACCAACCGGAAATCTGTCTGTGTGACTGGGCTTCCCAAAGGCAGCCATTCTGGTCAAGCTTATTTACCCTATGCCCCCGCTTCAATGAGCGCAGCGATATTGAAGCCACAACCCGGTTGGCGAGCGCAGCGATGCCAGCCCACCACCCTTACGAACCATTCACCCGATTAGAGCGGTATTCTATTTATCACTTTCTATGTAACAGGGAGAAAATCTATGGAACTTCGTGTTTTGAATTACTTTCTCATGGTGGCCCGGGAAGGGAATATTACCAGGGCCGCCGAGCGGCTTCACCTGACCCAGCCCACCCTGTCACGGCAGCTTTCGGAGCTGGAGGAGGAACTGGGAGTCAAACTCCTGATCCGGGGAAAGCGGAAAATTACCCTCACCGAAGAGGGATTCCTCCTGCGGCGCCGGGCCGAAGAAATCCTGTCTCTCGTAGAGCGGACGGAGCGGGAGGTGACGGAGTCCGAAGAAAAACTGGAAGGCACCGTCAGTGTGGGAGGCGGCGACCTTCCGGCGAGTCGGGACTTCATCCGCCTCATCCACGAATTCCAATTGGCCCATCCTTTGGTGGAATTCCGTTTCCTTACGGCGGTGACTGATATCCTCTGCGAAAGGATGGACCGGGGACTCATTGACGTGTCTCTTCTGGTGCAGCCATTTGACATGGAGAAATATGAGGCCCTTCCTTTTGGCCGTCCCGGACGGTGGGGAATTTACATGAGAGCCGATGCGCCTCTGGCGGGAGAGAAAGTGGTCAATATAAAGGCACTGGAAAATGAGCCGGTCATCGCATCCAGCCGAAGCGATATCCTGTCCCGCTATTTTTCCTTGTCCGGCCAGGATGTCCATCTGAACCATGTTCCCATCATTACGAACCTTCCCAGCAATGCGGCCCTCATGGTAGAAGAGGGAATGGGATACTTCATGGGTTCTGAAGGAGTCCTGCCCTTCCTCGATGAATCCCGTATCGTTTTCCGGCCGCTCACTCCGGTCATGCTGGCGCCGCCGGCCCTGGCCTGGAGGAGAAACCAGCCCTTCAGCCGGGTGGCAGCGGCGTTCATTGAATACCTGAAGGACCACGGAGAGAAGCGGGAAACCGTGGAAGCATAGGAGCCTGGAAAAGGGCTGTGAGTCTTCCAATCGGAAGTTACTCCATTCATTTCGCATCCGTAGAGATTGGGAAAGAGAAGAAAGGAAAAACAGAAAGGTACTGTAGCCTTATGGGCCGGTACCTTTTTTTGTGGTGTATAGTTCATCCCGTTTTGTCAATTTGCGGTTGCAGGGCTGTTGTATCATGCGCTGATAGGTAGCGTCATTCGCACGGAGCTTCTAGCTGCTAGCTCCTGGCTTCTAGGAAAGCTGGCCAGCCTACGGCACGAATGACTGACGGAAATAACGGAAAGAAAGCGCCGCAGGCGGATCAGCCTTCCTAACAGCTAGCCGCTAGAAGCTAGCAGCCCCGTGTGAGTGACTCTACACGCAAGCATACTAACCGCCAAACCCAACAGCTCGACAAACTGAAATATCGCAATATCTGCGTCTGAGCAAAGATGCTATCTTCCTTTCAAATACAATGCTTTATAAGTATGATTTTCTATTTATTATAAGTATTAGCTATTGTTAGAATCTGCAAGTATACTGTGTACAGAAAGAGGGAAGACCCCTGCGAAGTCTGGTGAAAGGAGAAACAAATGAAACGACAGGTTCTTGGCAAAGTCATTCTGGCAGGTATGGTACTTGCCCTGGTACCGGCGGTAGCCCTTGGTATCAGCCATTACCGGTGCGCCAATGTGCGGGCGGCAGAAGCGGTGACATGGAAAGAGAGCAGCGGCCTTGGTGTTCTCAGCTGGCCCCAGAACCTGAACGCCGTGCGCTGGGAACAGGAGGTTTTTGCAGGAGTGCCGACAGGGCTGGATGACGAAACGCCTGTATCAAACGCGGTATATCGGAATGAACATATCTATATGAACAGTGTCATGCTGGATACCACTGCCCTTCCCCAGGGAGAGCCCCTGTTTTTCCGAGTGCGGCCCTACGACCTGGATGGGAACCCTGTGGGCCACTGGTCCCAGCCGGCGGAGCTCACGAGCTCTCTCACAAAGGCAGGATGGAATGCGCCGATGCCCCACAATCCCTTCAATAAGGGAAATGGTACGGTGCTGCTGTATCCGGTATATGCCTATACCCCAAACCCGGGGGCCGAAAAGTTTGAAGTAGAAGTGCTTGACCATTATCCGGAAAAACTGGATGGCTGGGCGCCATCGAAATACCGGGTTTACGCCGATGTAACGGAGCTCACGGACCTCTATGACAAGAGACCCCGTACCGGTACCTACTACTGGCGTGTGAGAGGCATGGATCGGGCAGGAAATCCGGTGGTCGAATGGAGTCTGCCCCAGGAAATGCACACCGCCCCCTCGGACCATTGGAAAGTGGCGGTCTTCGGAGACAGCATTTCCCATGGCGGAGGCCATCTGTCTTTCAGCCCTGCCGATTTCTCTTACAGCTACGAGTCCTATTTGGACTTCCCGTCTATCAACCTGTCGGAAAGCGGGGACACCAGTAAAATGATGGTGGACCGGTTCCAAAAGGACGTGGTTCCCTTCCATCCCGATTATCTTCTTGTCATGGGAGGCACCAACAGCCTCCGGGCCGGCGTTTCCCCGGACTCCGTGATCTCGGACCTGAAAGAAATCCAGAAGGAAGCCCGTGACCATGGGATGACACCCATCCTCATGACACTTCCTCCCATCAATCCGGCCAGCATAGAAAAGGCTTTCCAGGAACCAACCTATGAAGGATGGCGGGATTCTTTTGCCCAGGTCAATGATTTCATCCGGACCCAGCCCCATATCGATACGGCAGCCCCCTTTGCCCAGATGGATGAGATTCCGGAATGGCTGGCACTGGATGGGCTCCACGGGGACTGGAACATGAAACGGATCATGGCTTCTGTGATTAACAGGGAAATGCCCCGGTTCATCGGAGGTGGGGAGTATTCGTTTTAAGAAGTTGGAGAACGCAATCCACATGCCGAAATTGCGGTTTGTAGAGCTGATGGGTTTTGCATGCTGACGGGTAGAGTCACTCGCATGGAGCTCCTAGCTTCTAGCGGCTAGCTGTTAGGAAGGCTGATCCGCCTGCGGCGCTTCTACCCGGTATTTCCGTCAGTCATTCGTGCCGTAGGCTGGCCAGCTTTCCTAGAAGCTAGCAGCTAACAGCTAGAAGCTCTCACGCGTTTGACTCTCTCCACCAGCTTCGCCCTATTAGCTCGACAAACTGAAATTGGCAGAACTCTATTTCTAAGATAACTATCATGCTTTGCCTGTATGGATAGCGATTTATTATAAGTATTGGCCATCAAAAAGCATCGCAGATATACTGATAGTGAGAAATGGAAGTCATATATATCCCTACAGGACAACTTATTTACAGGAAGAAGGAAGTAAAAAATGACTAAGATTGTACAGATCGCAGGACATGATGTATTAGGAAAGTTTGCACCGGAATTTGCGAAACTCAATGATGACGTGCTGTTTGGCGAAGTATGGAGCCGGGATGGAAAGCTTTCCCTGAAGCTCCGCTCCATTGTCACTATCAGCGCCCTCATCGGCAAGGGTATTGTGGATTCTTCCCTCAAGTACCATCTGGAAACGGCGAAGAAGAACGGGGTGACCCAGGAAGAAATGGCGGAAATCCTCACCCACATCGCCTTTTATGCAGGCTGGCCCAATGCCTGGGCGGCCTTCCGGATGGCAAAGGAGGTCTATGAAACGGGAGACGCGGCGCATGGAGGCTTCTTCGGACAGGGAGGAGTAAATGTGGGATATGCGAAATATTTCACCGGCACCTCCTACCTGAAGGTTCTCACGAAACCGGAAGATCCTATGACCATCTGCAACGTGACCTTCGAACCGGGATGTCGGAACTGGTGGCACATCCACCACGCCGCTTCCGGTGGCGGCCAGGTCCTCATCTGTGTGGATGGGGAAGGCTGGTACCAGGCAGAAGGACAGGAACCGGTGAGTCTCAGGGCCGGGGACATCGTGGAAATCCCACCGGAAGTGAAACACTGGCACGGGGCAAAGAAGGACAGCTGGTTCAGCCACCTGGCCTTCGAAATCCCGGGCACCGGTCTTTCCAACGAATGGGTGGAAGAAGTGGGAGATGAAGAATACAACAGGCTGGAAGAGAAATAATTTTCCGGCAGCCCGGAAAAAGAGGAAACCCCATGGTGGAATGTTCAGCACAGTCTATAGAAGGAATGAATCTGAAGGAACTGAAAAAAAGAAGGATGCAGCTTCTGGAGGAAATTCATAAACAGCAGGAATTACTGGACCAGATGGATTATGTAATTTTTAAAAAGGAAAAAATCGGCGGAAAGGCCGATTGAAGGAGGAAACTATGATCTGGAAAAAAGCAGCAGTATTGGGAATGGCAGCAGCAGCAATCATGGGAATTTCTGCCTGCGGCAGCAGCAATGGAACCCAGCAGGCATCAGCGCCGGCCAATTCGTCCGCCGCTTCCCAGTCGGTCAAAAATCCCGCCGGCAATGGCAAGACCATTGTGGTCTATTTCTCTGCCACCGGCAATACGGGAAAGGCAGCCAATGTAATTGCCCGGGAATCGAAGGGAGATATCTGGGAAATCAAACCGGAAAAGCCTTATTCTAAAGCAGACCTGGATTACCTGGATGACAACAGCCGCAGCGTGAAGGAACACAATGATCCCTCCATCCGCCCTGCTATCAGCGGCAACGTACCGGCCTGGGATTCCTACAGCACCGTATATCTGGGATACCCCATCTGGTGGGGAGAGGCGCCGAACATTATGTACACCTTCGTAGAGAACCATGATTTCTCCGGGAAACGGGTCATTCCTTTCTGTACCTCCGCATCCAGCGGAGTGGGAGACAGTGCGGAACACCTCCATCAGGCAGCAGGCAAGGGCGACTGGATGGGAGGCACCCGGTTCTCCGGCGGATTCAATGAAAAAGACGTCATTGACTGGGTGAAGAAGTACTAAGGTTAAAGGTTCTTAAGGTTCAAAGGGTTCGTGGGTTCATGGGGCTGCTGGGAAGATTTCATTGCAAAGCCTGGGAATCTTCCCTTTGGACCTTTTTATTACCCCATGAATAACATTGCCGGCACTGGGATAAGAAACAGGGGCCCGCAAGGATAATAATTCGAAAGGAGGATGTCTGTTATGTTTGGATTAGGAGTACCGGAACTGCTGCTGATCCTGGTGATCGGGCTCATTGTTTTCGGACCGGGAAAGCTTCCCATGATTGGAAGTGCCCTGGGCAAGAGTATGAAGGAATTCAAGGATGCCTTGAACGCGCCGGTGGAAGTAAAAGAGAGTCCCAAAAAGGAGGCCGCTCCGGTAGAAGAAAAGGAGAAATAACATGAGCTGGACAGACCATATGGAAGAGCTCCGGCAGAGGATCCTGAAGTCCCTTCTGGCCATTGTCATGGGCATGGGGGTATCCTTCCTCTTCATGGACGAAATCATGGCCTTCCTTACATCCTATGTGGGCACCCTGTATTTCATGAGGCCCGCCGAGGCCTTCATGATTTACTTCAAGATTGTCTTCTGCGCCGGCACCATTGTGGCGTCACCCTTCTGGTTTTACCAGTTCTGGGCATTCCTGCTGCCCGCTTTTACGACCCATGAAAAGAAGGTCCTGGCCGTGGTGGTTCCTCTCTCCCTGCTGCTCTTTCTGGGAGGTATCGCCTTTTCTTACGGTATCGTGCTGCCTCGGGGACTGACGTTTCTGATGAATTTCACATCCGATGGGATCAGGCCTCTCTTTTCTATGGAAAGTTATATGGATTTCGTGTTTTTTATGACCATTCCCTTCGGCATTCTCTTCAACCTGCCTCTGTTCCTTGTGCTTTTGGCAGAGACTGGGCTCGTTACATCGGCAAAACTCAGGCGTATCAGAAAGTACGTGGTATTGGCCTCTTTTATCCTGGCCGCACTCATTACGCCCACCACCGACATTTTTTCCCAGTGCCTTCTGGCGGTGCCTCTGCTCCTTCTCTATGAGGGAAGCTGTATTTTCATCGCAGCGGCACTGTGAAAGTAGAATGGGGCCTGGGAATTTATTTTCCCTGTGATTTTGAAGGAGAAAGAAAATGAACAGGCGAGAGTTTTTAAAGGTCACCGGCTTCGGCATGCTGACACTGTTTCTCAGCGGCTGCAGTACATTCATAGCATCCGGTCAAAATGGCGGTTCTGCTGCCAGTGCTGTTCCAGGGCAGGTTTCAGGAGGTAAGAAAATGAAAATCGTCGTCATTACAAGCAGTCCCCATCCCAGAGATGAGTCAACTTCTGTTTATCTGGCAGAACGGTTTGCCAAAGGTGCTGAATCGGCGGGGCATGAAGTGTTTCTCTTCGATGCAGCAAACAGCGACACCCATCCCTGCCGGGGATGCGACCACTGCCATATGAATGGGCCCTGCATTTTCCAGGATGATATCGAAAAGACGCTGATGCCAAAAATGCTGGAGGCGGACCTTCTGGTCCTCACCACCCCTTTGTACTACTTCGGCATGTCTGCCCAGCTGAAGACCATTGTGGACCGGTTCTATTCCCGCACAGGCCGGCTCCATGGAAAGAAGTCCATTCTCATGGCTACGGCCTACAACAGTGACGACTGGACCATGAGTGCCCTGGTGGACCACTACGACACCCTGGTCCGCTACATGGGATGGCAGGACTGCGGAAAGATTCTTGGTATCGGCTGTGGATCCCGGCCCCTTGTGGAACGGTCGGATTTCGGAAACCAGGCTGAAAAACTGGGTGCCAATCTATAACGGAGGATAGTATGGGACAATCGTCTGCTCTTTTCTGGAAGTCGCTGGTCATTCCGGCCGCGCAAAAGCCGCTTTCCCAAAAGGAACGGCTCTTTTCTGACAGCCAGCTGTGGCAGATGATGGTTCCCCTTTTCATCGAGCAGATCCTTGTAGTGGCCCTGGGAATTGCGGATACCTTCATGGTGAGCTTTCTGGGGGAGGCCGAGGTCTCCGGAGTGGCCCTGGTGGACCAGGTCAACCTGATTTTCCTCTATATCCTCATTGCCCTTTCCTCCTGCGGTGCTGTCATTGTGAGCCAGTACCTGGGAGCCGGTGACCGGGAAAATGGAAATTGTGGGGCAGGGCAGCTCCTTTCCTGCGCCGCCTTTACCGGAATATCTCTGGCCGCTTTGGCCGGCCTGTTTTACGAGCCTTTCTTCTCCCTCCTTTTCGGAAATGTGGAGCCCCCTGTCATGGCGGCTGCTGCAGAATATATGAAAATCTGCCTCTTCTCCTATCCCGCTCTCGGTATTTACCATGCCGGCGCCGCTATCCAGCGGAGTCTGGGAAATACGTCCTGCACCATGAAGATATCAGCCGCAAGCAACGGCATCAATATCATCGGCAATATTCTGGGACTCTTTGTATTCCATGCCGGCATTGCCGGTGTAGCGGTGCCAACAGTATTGGCCCGATGGTTCTCTGCCATTGTGGTGACCATGCTGACCTTCAGCCAGGAAAGGCCGGTCTATTATGAATGGAAAATGATTTTCTCCTGTCATCGGGATATGATTCGCCGGATTCTTGCAGTGGCCATCCCCAATGCCATTGAGAATGGCTTTTTCCAGCTCATGAAGGTACTGCTGGTGGGCATTGTGGCCCTCTTTGGCACATCCCAGATGGCGGCCAATGGCGTGGCCCAGAGCATCTGGAGCCTGGCAGCCATGTTCGGCGTCACCATGGGATATGTCTATGTGACGGTCATCGGACGGTGTATGGGGGCAGGTATGAAGGAGGCGGCGGCCTACTATTTCAGAAAGCTCAGCCATATGACGCTGGGGCTATCGGTATTCTGGAACCTCCTCGTCCTTATAGCCGCATTCCTCGCCCTGCAGTGGTACCCTTTCACCGAAGAAACCCGGCAGCTGGTGTTGGTGCTGGTGGTACTTCACAACCTGTGCAACGCCTTTTTCTTCCCCTTCTCCCAGCCCCTGGCCTTCGGTCTCCGGGCGGCGGGGGACGTGAAGGTGCCCATGTACATTACTATTTTCGGCACCTTCTGCCGGGTGGCGTTGTCCGTCATCCTCGGTATCTGGCTGGATATGGGGGTGGTAGGAGTCACACTGGCCATGTGCCTGGACTGGCTCTTCCGGGCCCTCCTCATGGTGAAACGGTGGCAGGAAGGGGCATGGGAGACAAAACAGCTCATCTGATGGGGATAGCAGGAAGACCGGCAAAATAGGAATCAGTACAAATAATGCATAGCCAATCCGGCTCTCTTACTGCAGGACGTATTTGCTTTACAAATACCGCTTCTGCGAGGCAGATCCATCCCCCGCCCTTTGGGCAGCCCCTTCTCTGGAGGGGCTCTTTTTTTATGGATAGGGTCACCGCGAGAAATGGCGGAAAGCGGTTAGCCGTAAGCTGTAAGCCGTCAGCTATACTCCTCTATTTCGTTGCACTTTCATGCTTTCTGTCTATGGGATTCCATTTATTATAAGTATTGGCTATTAATAGAAGAAAAGCGTAATCTTTTAGATGAAAGATAATGTTCCATGGAAGAAAGGAGAAAAATATGAAAAAGATGATTCTTCGTTTACTGGGATGTGCGGTGGCAGGTATGGTTGTCCTTGGGATTTCTGCCTGCGGCGGACAGAGCAGCACTGCCAGTACCTCCGCATCACCGGAGCCAAAGGCGGAGGCTGGGGCCTATGTGCCGAATCCCACGGGAAAGCCCATGTCCGAGGACCTGAAGGATGTACTGGAGATGAAGCACAAGGAGGAAGCGAAGTCCATTCCTCTCATTAAAGAACTTCCGGCGGGGTCCAATAAGGATAAGAAAGTGATGATTGCCTACTTCACCTGGGGCGGCCGTTCCGGCGAAGTAGCCCAGATGATCCACCAGAAGGTGGGTGGCGATGTTTACGAAATCGTAAGGGACCCGGATTATCCGGCGGACTACGACAGCATCCTGGACGTGGCGGCGAAGGAAGTCGATGAAAATGCCCGGCCAAAGATTGCCGGGGAGATGCCGGACCTTTCCAAATACGATGTCATTATCCTCGGCTATCCGGCCTGGTGGTTCACGGCGCCCATGATTATCCCCTCATTCCTTGAAAAGCAGCATCTGGATGGAAAGCTGATTGTTCCCTACATGTGTTCCTTTACGAGCCCCATCGAGGTGAGCCTGCCGGCCATTGCCCATGCGGCTCCGGGAGCGAAGATTTTCCAGGGCCTTACGCTGGATAAGGATACGGATTACAACGTTATTGACCCCTGGCTGCAGAAAGCGGGATTCTAATGATACCCTCTATTTCATTCAGAAAGGAATGAATGCCTATGGAATATGTTACGCTGGCTAATGGTGTGAAAATGCCATCCTTCGGGTTTGGTACATTCCAGATTCCCGCCGCTTCCTGCGAAGGAGCGGTGAGAATGGCACTGGATGCGGGGTATCGGCTCATCGATACGGCCTGGTCCTACCAGAATGAAGAGGCCGTTGGGAAGGCCATCCGGGAGTCCGGTATTCCTTGGGAAGACATTTTCGTTTCCACCAAGGTATACATGATGGGCCCCGATGGCTACAGCTATACGAGGAAGGCCTTCGAAGAGGCCCTGGAGCGGCTGGGACTGGAGTACGTGGATATGTACATGATCCACATGCCCTTTGCTGACTATTACGGCGCCTGGCGGGCTATGGAAGAATTTTACCGGGAAGGGTGGATCCGGGTTCTGGGAGTCTGCAATTTCAGCAGTGCGAAACTGGTGGACTTCAGCAGGAATGTGGATACCATGCCTCAGGTGGACCAGGTGGAACGGTATCCTTTCTACGTGAGGCAGGAAGAGGAGAAATGGATGAAGAAGCTGAGGGTGCAGCCCCAGGCCTGGGCTCCCTTTGCGGAAGGAATGAACGGCATGTTTACCAATCCCCTGCTGAAACGGATTGCTTTGGCCCATGGGAAAACGGTGGGCCAGGTGATTCTCCGCTGGGAAATACAGACCGGCTGGGCAGCCATCGCCAAAAGTGTCCATGAAGAAAGAATCCGGGAGAACTTTGATATCTGGGACTTTACTCTTTCCGATGAAGAAACAGGAGCCATTTCTGCCCTTGACCTTCACAAGCCCCAGATGCTGGATACCGAAAATCCGGTGGAAGTGAACCGGTGCTACGATTTCCTGGAACATCCGGTGGTGACTTCCCTGCAGAATGAAACGAACCAGGATAGCAAAGACTGATTCATTAGAGGAGATACATCATGAAAAAAGGAATCTGGGTCCTGGCAGTGGTTATCCTGGCAGCAGGGGCGTGGCATTTTGCCTTTTCTGCAGGAGCGGCACCTGCTCCCGCGCCGTCTCCGGTGGCAGACGGAGAAAGCCTGAACCCTGTGGCGGAGCCAAGAATTATTACCATCAGCGATGGTACAAGAGAGGTGTCCTATGGACTGAATGACAGCACCGCAGCCATGGACCTGTACCAGCGGCTTCCGCTCAAGATAGAACTGAAAGACTACAGCGATAATGAAAAAATTTTTTATCCCGGCGCCCTGGATGTATCAGATACGCCAAGGGCGAAGAACAGGGAAGGCACACTAGCCTACTACGGCCCCTGGAAAGATGTGGTTCTCTTCTATGGCCCCTACAGGGAAAATGAGGAGCTCTATGAATTGGGCCGGGTATTGGAAAATGGGGACAGGATTTCCCAACTGAGACCGGGTATGGTAACCATTGAGAAGAAATGATATCGCTGGGGGAAGGAGGAAGTACGGTGAGATATGCACTGGACCTTGCGATGATGGCAATTCTGGTTCTGGAAATGAGCTTTCTATTTATGCCCCGGCCTTTCCATGAAATATTGGGCGTGGCTTTTCTTGTACCCATTATTTTCCACGTCTGGAAAAACCGGTATTTTCTGAAATCCCTTCCCCGGGGACGTTGGCCGATTCCCCGAATTATGGGGGCATTGATTGACCTCCTTCTGGCCATTGCCTGCTTCACTACGATAATCAGCGGCTGTCTTATTTCCAATCTCTTTTCGGATCTGGTGCCCTCTGCCATCCGCACAAGCCCCATGCTTTACCAGCTCCACAGCTTGGGGGCCCGGGGATTCCTGATTTTTGCGGGCATCCATATGGGGCAGCATGTGGAAAGCTGGTGGAAGCGGCTGCTCCAGGTATTCCACATTCCCCGCCGCTCCCAAGTGGCCCGCATGGCCGCAGGAATTCTTGTGCCTTTCATTGGCGCAGGCGGACTCTTTGCGGCTTACCAGGACAGGCTCTGGCAGCGGCTCATGGGGATGCCGGTCTTTATGACGCCGGCCCTGAAGTACCATACCCAGGGCTACATACTGGTGCAGCTGGGGATATTCCTGCTTTTTACGGAAGTGGGCTGGATTCTCTGGCGCATGGCAAGCCGAAGGAGAAGATGACTTTTTAGAGCATAAATCTGGTATGAAACCGTTATTTTTGCGATCAAAGGAGAAAAAACATGTTAGGAGATTTTACATACTGCAACCCGACAAAACTGTATTTTGGGGAACATGCCCTGGATAACCTTCACGGGGAACTGAAGAAATATGGAAAGAAGGTCCTTCTCGTCTATGGCGGTGGTTCCATTAAGAAGAATGGCATTTACGGCGACGTGACCCGGATTCTCCGGGAAGAAGGGAAAGAGGTAACTGAGGTTGCCGGCGTCATGCCGAACCCCACCATCCATAAGCTTCATGAAGGCATGGACATCGCCAGAAAGGCGGGGACCGATTTCATCCTGGCCGTGGGCGGCGGGTCCGTCATCGATTATGCCAAGGCTCTGTCCGTATCCGTATACTGTGAGGAGGATCCCTGGGAAAAGTATTTCATCAGGATGGAAGAACCTGCCTGTGAAACCATTCCTGTGGGAGCCGTACTCACCATGGTGGGAACGGGTTCAGAAATGAATGCGGGCTCCGTTATCACCTATCCTGAGAAGAAACTGAAAATCGGACATGTCTTTGCGGACGAGAAAATCATGCCCCGGTTTTCCATCATGAATCCTCTTTACACCATGACTCTGCCGAAGTACCAGATGGTGGCCGGCATCTATGATATGTTCAACCACATCTGTGAACAGTACTTCTCCGGAGAAGACGATAATACCAGCGATTACCTGGCAGAGGGCCTCATGAGGAACGTCATCGAGTCCGGCCGCAAGGCGGCAGAGGACCCGAAGAACTATGAAGCCCGTTCCAACCTCATGTGGGATGCTACATGGGCCCTGAATACGCTCATTGCCAAAGGCAAGACCACGGACTGGATGGTCCACATGCTGGGCCAGTCTGTGGGGGCCTGCACCAATGCCACCCATGGTATGACACTGGCTGCCGTTTCCCTTCCTTATTACCGGTTTATTATGAAATGGGGACTGCCGAAGTTTGTCCGCTTTGCGAAGGCAGTCTGGAATGTAGACAGTGCCCACAAGACCGACGAAGAAGTGGCAAAGGAAGGACTGAAACGGATGGAGTCCTGGATGAAGGAACTGGGTCTGGCGCTTCACTTGAAGGACCTGGGGGCCACGGAGGATATGATGGATGACCTGGTGAAGGGAACCCTGATCCTGGACGGCGGTTACAAGGTGCTCACGAAGGAAGAAATCCGGAAAATTTTTGAAAAAGCTATGTAATGGAAGAGGGGATCTATGATGAGAAAAACTGCAGTGAAGAAAATGGTTCTGGGCCTTGCGTGCCTGCTCCTTATGGGCGGTGGGATGATTACCGCGGAAGCGGCGGTGCCGGGTCCCATTCCGGATCCGTCGAAAGTACAGGATTCCGTGGCGCCGAAAGAAACGATTGATGCAGGCAAACTGTCCAATGCCTGGGACAAGGTATTTCCGGAGAATCCGGCCGTTGCCCATCACAAGGTGGTATTCCACAACCGCTACGGCATTACCCTGGTGGCAGACCAGTATACTCCGAAGAACCTGAAGCCCGGCGAGAAGCTGCCAGCCATTGCCCTGGCCGGCCCCTATGGGGCGGTGAAGGAGCAGGTCTCCGGCCGTTATGCCCAGGAGCTGGCTGCCCGGGGCTTCCTCACCATTGCCTTTGACCCCTCCTTCACCGGGGAAAGCGCCGGTGAACCAAGAAACACCACGTCCCCCGATATGGCGACGGAAGACTTTATCGCCGCCGTGGACTATCTTTCCAATAATGACCAGGTGGAACCAGGAAAAATAGGCATCCTTGGCATCTGCGGATGGGGCGGCTTTGCCCTGAATGCGGCATCCCTGGATCCCCGGATCAGGGCCACCGTGACCTCTACCATGTATGACATGAGCCGGGTCATTGCCAATGGCTACTTCGACTACAACAGGAAACCGGAGGATTTGGTGAAGGAAAGAAAGGCTATGCGCCAGTCCATCAGTGCCCAGCGGACACTGGATTACAAAAACGGTACCTATAAGATGGCCGGCGGCGTTCCTACGGAAGTGAATAAGAACACACCCCAATTCGTGAAAGATTACCATGATTTTTACCAGACCAGGAGGGGCTACCATCCCCGGTCCTTCGGTTCTACCACCGGTGCCACCTTAAGCTCCCTTTTGGATTTCGCCGTCATGCCCATCAATTCCTATATCGATGAAATCGATACGCCGGTGCTGATGATCCATGGCGAAAAGGCCCATTCCCGCTACTTCAGTGAAGACGCCTTCAAAAGGCTGAAGGGTACGAATAAGGAACTCTACATCGTCCCCGGCGCCGTCCATACGGACCTCTATGATAAGATGGACGTCATCCCTTTTGATAAAATCGAACAGTTTTTCAAGAAGAACCTGTAAGGAAAGGCCGGGCTTTGCTGTGCATGGCCCGGCGATTTTCCCTTTCAGACAATAAGATAAGGAGGAAATCCATGGAATATGTAAATCTTGGACATACGGATATCAGAGTATCCCGGCTCTGCGTGGGATGCATGAGCTTCGGCAAGGCTGGCACCATGCATGACTGGACTTTGGACGAGGAAAAGAGCGCGGAAGTGATTCACCATGCCCTGGACCTGGGCATCAACTTCTTTGATACTGCCAACGGATACTCCGCCGGTACGAGCGAAGAATACCTGGGGAAAGCGCTGAAGGGATATATCCCCCGGGACCGGGTGGTAAGGTCTATTTCAATCCCGGCCGCCTTTCTAAAGAAGCTGTCCATCGGGAAATCGACGGTACCCTGAAGCGGCTTGGCACCGATTACCTGGACCTTTACATTATCCACCGCTTCGATTATGAGACTCCCATGGAGGAAACCATGGAAGCCCTGAATGATCTGGTGAAAGCGGGCAAGGTGCGGGCCATAGGTGCCTCCGCCATGTACGGCTACCAGTTCTACAACATGCAGCTCATTGCCCGGGACCATGGCTGGGCCCGGTTTGAAACCATGGAAAACCACTATAACCTGCTATACCGGGAAGATGAACGGGAACTGATTCCTATCTGCAAACAGATGGGGGTATCTCTCATGCCCTACAGTCCCCTGGCCGCAGGACACCTGGCCCGGCCAACCTGGAAGTCCGATTCCCTCCGGGGAAGAACGGACAGGGTGGCCATGGGAAAGTATGATAACTATGAAGCCAATGATATGGAAATTATAAATAGAGTAGAAAAAGTGGCTGACAACCACGGGGTCTCCATGGCCCAGGTGGCCATCGCCTGGCAGTGGGCCAAAGGGGTGACAGCTCCCATCATCGGCGGCACGAAGACAAGAAATTTCGATGATGCCCTGAAGGCTTTGGACCTCCATCTGACAAAAGAAGAAATCGACTATATGGAGGAACCCTATGTACCCCATAAGATTGTAGGAGCCATTGACCATAACCCGCCCCAGGGGGTCATGCTTCTGGATAAAAAATAGGAGGAAGGGCCATGAACCGCAGGGAATTTTTGAAAGTTTCAGGTATGGGGGCCCTTTCCATCCTACTGGCAGGCTGCGGCCTGACTTCCCAGGCCAGTTCCCAGGGAGCCCCGGCCGCGTCCGGTATTCCGGCAGCAGAAAAAGAGAGAAAACCGGGCAGTGGCGGCAACCACTACGTGCCGCCGGGAGAAAGACAAGGCGGAGAATCGGTGGTCTATTTCACAAGGGACCTGTCGTCTGCGGGACTTCTCAAGGTATACAGTACCATTGCGGGCAATATGACCGGAAGGGTGGGCATCAAGCTGCACACCGGGGAGCCCCATGGGCCAAACATTATCCCAAGGTCCTGGGTGAAGACGCTGATGGCAGAAGTCCTCCCGGATGCCCATATCGTGGAAACCAATACCTACTACCAGGGTGCAAGGTATACCACGGAAGACCATCGGAGAACCCTGGCCATTAACGGCTGGGATTTTGCGCCGGTGGATATTATGGATGAAGAGGGAACCACCATGCTGCCGGTGAATGGGGGCAAGTGGTTTACGGAAATGTCTGTAGGTTCCCATATGATGAATTACGATTCCCTCCTGGTCCTGACCCATTTCAAAGGCCACACCATGGGCGGATTCGGTGGGTCCGACAAGAATATCGGTATCGGTTGCGCCGACGGGCGCATCGGTAAGAAGATGGTCCATACCGGTGATTCCGGCGGCCAGTGGAGCGCTATAGAGGAAGAATTCATGGAACGGCTCACGGAGTCTACGAAGGCCACGGTGGACCATTTCGGAAACCATATTGCCTATATCAATGTGCTCCGCAACATGTCCGTATCCTGTGACTGCGAAGGTACCTCCGCCCAGCCGGTGGTAACACCGGACATCGGTATCCTGGCATCCACGGACATCCTGGCCGTTGACCAGGCTTCAGTGGACCTGGTCTATGCCCTGCCGGAAGGAAAGCACCATGACCTGGTGGAGCGCATGGAAAGCCGCCATGGCCTCAGGCAGCTGTCCTACATGAAGGAACTGGGCATGGGTTGTGACCGCTGCGTCCTGCTGGATATGGACAACGGCAGCAGGCCCATTACCCTGGCAGAAGCGGTGAAGGATGTATAGAGTATTCCATAAGGAGATGTTTTTATGTCTGAATCATTGGTTACTTATTTTTCCGCCAGCGGCACCACTGCTAAAAGGGCAGAAGAACTGGCAAAGGCCCTGGGAGCAGACCTCTATGAAATCGTTCCCAAAGAAAAATATACGGCAACAGATCTGGACTGGACAAACCGGAAATCCCGGACTTCTGTGGAAAGGGATGACCCCGCGTGCCGTCCGGCACTGGAGAAAACGTCCATTTCTATGAAGGAATATGACAGGGTGTACGTGGGCTTTCCCATCTGGTGGTATACGGCGCCCCGCATCATCAACAGCTTCCTGGAAGAAAATGACTTCGGCCAGGCAGAAATCATCCTCTTCGCCACCAGCGGCGGCAGCGGCATCGGAAAAGCGGTAAAGGACCTGCAGAAGGCCTATCCGGGTCTCCGCATCACCGAAGGAAAACTGGTAAATGGGGGAGTGAGTGGGTTAGTGGGAAAGTGAGATAGTGGATTGGTGAGTTAGTGAATTAGTGGATTAGTGGGACAGGTTGGCAGGATTGAGTGGTGTCCATTCAACCCACGCAACCTATCTAATCTATCCAGGATTACCAATCCTGCGTGCCCTGCGTCATGGTTTGCCTTATAGTCAGCGACTTTGCCGCAGATGGAAGTCTGATGGGAACAGATGGGATTGGCCCAAGGGGCCTGAACGCCTGGCCACGAGCTATTAGTTTACCGGTAAGCTGTAAGCGGATAGCTGATAGCCTGCTCCCCTCGATCTCGACCTCGGTCTCGACCGGTCATTCGCAACTGACCAGTCACCCTAAAAATTTTTTGAAAAAATTTCACTTTCCATGTTCACAAAATTGAAGTTCGCGGTATGTATATAGTAGAGGGACAAAATAGTACCAGGTATGGCGAGATTCCATTTCATATTTCCCCATTAGCCGGCAAAGGGAAGATTCTATGAAAAAGGATGCAGCCATGGATGTCCACTTGAGTTCCTCGACTCGATGGCCAACGAGAAGGTGAGATTGAGTAGCGAGACCAAGATCGAATAGGACAGCGGCGAAGCCGCGAATTTCCTCAATCTCGATCTCGATCTCGATCTTCACGCAATGATCCACCGTCCGGATAACGGACAATGTTACGCAATACAACACCATAAGACCCAAGGACTTTCTGATAGCTCATGCTTTTGCCTCTTTGACGACTAGTTCGGCTTTTGGGGAAACTTCGGTTTCCATCCTTACGCCGGCGCCTGATTCACTGGACAAATTCCTGCATCTTACGGACACCGGGTCTTGTTGGTGTTTTTTTGTTTTGCGTCATTTCGATATTTGTGGATAGAGGACAGATTGAGATCGAGGTCGAGATCGAGTGAGTCAGCAGCTTCGCTGCAGAGACGATAGATGGAAGAGGGGAAGGGGCTTGCGGTGAAATTGAAGCTGATAGTCAGGCTTACAGCTATCAGCTGACAGCTTACTGAAACCCAGCGGCTGCAGCCGGACGGCTCTTGATATCCATTATGAAACTGTATCGAAGCTTTGCCGCATGCAGAAATGCTGCTAATCATTTCCTGAAAAAATTCACTATCCCTGATTCGTCATCTCGAGCAGTGGCAAGCGCCGAAGTGAGTAAAAATTGTAAGAATAGTATGTGAGAAAGAGTCGGGAGATCTCCGAGAAAAATGACTATGACGGTGTTACAACGCTGACGCCGGTGTGAAAAGCGTGTATTCCCGAACACAAGAAAGATTTCTCGACTCATCGCAGCTGTAGCGATTTTGGCAGTAGAGTCATAGAGCATGCTGGCACCGCTCGAAATGACGTGAGGCGGGAAGGGGTATTTTCTGGAATACCGTAATCGTCATGATGACTCCATCCCTTTCCCGTCATTTCGAGCGGTGGCAAGCGCCAAAGTGAGTAAAAATTGTAAGAATAGTATGTGAGAAAGAGTCGAGAAATCTTTCTGAAAAGTGGCTGTGACGGTTTTAAAAAAAGAATTGAGATTTGAGAAAAGAGAATTGAAGCCCGGCCTGCGGCGCTTCCATCGGTCGGCCTCCGTTAAATGAGAGCGAGAACGAAGCCGAGACTGAGGTGGAAAGCGGCTCCGCCGCCGTAGGAAACCTGATGACTCTGTTCACAAAATGTAAGAATACCACTGCAGTAGGCCCCTTCCTCGGGGAAGTAAGCGAACCCAGTTCACTTGCCACTCGCCAGGATGGGGTTAGTTGATGGAAAGTGAAGGAAGTGCCGCAGGCTGGACCTCAACTCTCAACTCTCAACTTTCAATTCTGTATTATTCAGACACCACAAAAACACGGAACCCTATGCCGGTATCTCTCATGCATCGAAGGCCGCCATGAATCAGGCATCAGCGCATTAGCTCAGCGGAAGATTGGTGGGATAAGCAAAGCTTTCCCTCTCTGCCGAAGGCTGCTCTAGGATTGGTCGTCAAAGCCTGCCGTTCCGTGTAGAGATAGTAGTGGCTATATTCCGTGTTTTCGTATTTGTGAAACTTTGTCTTGCCGGTTGCAGGATCCTGCTTACCGCTTTCTTCCGGACGGGAGCGGGGCGGGTAAAGGAGGAGCCCCTGCGCAAACAGGAGATTTCCATTTCTGACATCGTTTCCTGCCTAGGATTTGGAAATAAGATCATACTTTTGTGAAAATCACCTGCTCTTAAGAGGGCTCCTGATTTACCCCTCCATATATTAAAAGGCCGTTTCGAGGGTAAAATCACAACCAACTTTTGGAATATCTAATGTTTTGCTAATAAATTGGTACATGCACTATAGGAAGTGGCTGAGGTGACTGAGGTGACTGAGGGGGAGGTGGCGGCGCACAATTCATATAGCACCGCATTATGAAGACTGATTACCGCTTCACCACTTTCTCCACTGACTCTACACTCACTCGTCATCTCGAGCGGTGTGAGCATGCCGAGTGATTCAACATATAAAAATCGCTACAGCTGCGATGAGCCCTGAGATTTCTCAGAAAAATGAGTGCGACGGGATTTTTAAGAAGAATTGAGATTTGAGGAAAGAGAATAGAGGTCCAGCCTGCGGTACTCCCATCAGCTAACCTCCGTTGCCTTCGGCGCCACCGCTGGGCCACAAAAGGAAGGTGTCTCATTGTGCAGCATAGACGCCAATGTGGATTTGGCCCAAAGGTCCTTCTGCAGGTCCTTCGCCTTCCAGAAAAGGAGCCTATACATCAGCGGCGTAGCCGCAATTGGAATCCTTATGACTCTGCTCCCAAAACGTGAAAGTGCCTCAATACGGGGCTTCCTTCAACAAAGGGAGCCCCGTATTGAGGCATTACTAAGGGGAGTAGCTCACAGGGCCGGATCAGCTAAAGGTGCTCAATGCTCATGCCTGTTCACACGCTGCTCAGCCACCGGACACATGCCGTACAGCGGTGGTCCATCGTAGGGCTTTTCTCCTTATCCGATACAGTCTATGCAATAGCCGTGACCTACGGCCAGAAAGGCGGGATTCAGGAATTCCAGGCGCTGCTGCAGTTTTTTCCGGGCTTCTTCATTGGGGACCTGCTGGTCGTCAATGCGGGCGACTTCGCTTTGCCAGTCTTCTCTGATAACTTGACCGACGCCGTTGCCGAAACGAAGGAAAAGGTCCGCCGAGTAGAGGAGGCGGCTGTTTTCTTCATAGGCCAGGAGGCCATCCTGCAGGTGTACTTCAGAGGGGTAATCCAGGAAGGAGAGGGAGAGGTCTCTATCCTTCAGGGGTTCGCCGCCGCGGCGGGTGATGATGTTTCCGGTGTAGCCGTAGCCTGGGAGTTCCCGGGATGTAATGGGGCCGGCAATGACGGTGAGCTGGGGATATTCCTTCTGCAGTAACCAGAGGCCGCCGGCTTCATCGGATTCCATGTGGGACACAAAGACGTATTTGAGGGGCTTTTCTCCGAGGATGGCCTTCAGCTCCGGCAGCATAGCCGCTGCCTGCTGCATCGTACCGGCGGCAAAGAGGATGGCCGGGTCCACGTTCAGGAGATACTGATGAATCGTGAAGTCCATGGGCGGAATGTACTGGGAAAACTGGTAGAGATTTTTTCGGATTTTTTTCATAGTCTGGCCTCCATTGGGTACTGCTTGTCTTAGTTCGTTGATTACGCTATCATGATAGCAACAGTTGTTTCTTATATCAAGGCCCGGGAGGGTAGATGCAACAGGAAGGGAGTTTTGTTGCTATGCGGATCAAAGGATTGGCGGGGCAGCAGATCCGGCAGTACTTGGTGGAGGCGCTGCTGATTCTGATGGAGACAAAGGACTACGACCATATTTCTATCGGAGAAATCGCGGAAAAGGCGGGGGTGAACCGTTCCAGCTATTACCGCCATTTTTCCTGTAAAGAGGACATCCTGCGATTCTACCTCATGACCATTATGAGGGAATATCAGGAGACCTACCGGAAGGGGCCCGACCGGACCTTCCATGCCTATACGAGGCAGATTTTTGATACCTTTTATGCCCACCGCGATGACCTGCTCCTGATTCACAGGAATGGGCTCTCCTATCTCCTGCTGGATGTGCTGAACCGGTGCTTTCGGCTCAAGGAACCGGGGCGTAAGCTTCCGGCAAAGGAAGAGTTCATGATTTCCTATCATATCGGCGGTATCTATAATAACCTCTGTCTATGGATGGATCACGGCATGAAGGAAACACCTGCCCAAATGACAGACATTGCCCTGTCCTTCCGGCCGGAGGGATCCTTCACGCTGCTGGACATAAAGGACCAGGAAAGTCAGGGAGATTGAAGAATAAACACCATATTCCTGAAGGCAGAAATAGGAAGCTCACCATGACCGGGAAGCTTCCTATTTCACTGTCTCAAGAAATCGTAGATAATCCGAAATCAACTGATCCAACCCATCCAACCTTTCCAACCTATTGAGCCATTTCCACTATCCCACTATCCCACTATCCCACTATCCCACCAATCCACTTTCCCACTATCTCACCATAAAACTAATTGACATATCGCGAAAATAAGATATAATGATTACAGAACCGGGGACCGATGATCGGTCCTGCCGATGGCTTCCGGGGATTTATCCCTTGGGAAGCCTTAATTTTCAAAATATCATATCTATAATAAGCGAAATATAGAATAGACAGCCCCTATGGGTCCGCTGGAAGGGAAGGAGAAAGACCATGGATGATGTGATACTGGATGTGAGAAATCTGAGGAAAACCTTTCGTGAGAAGAACGGGAACCTTCTGGAGGCGGTGAAGGGGATTTCTTTCCGGGTGGAAAGGGGAGAAATCTTTGGATTCCTGGGGCCCAACGGAGCCGGAAAGAGTACCACCATTGCCATGCTCACCACAGGGCTGGCGGCGGATGGGGGAGACATCATTCTGGATGACCGGTCCATTCTGGAAAATCCCGCGGCAGCCCGGGGCAAAATCGGGGTGGTGGCCCAGCACAATAATCTGGACCGGAGCCTCACGGCAAGAGAAAATCTTCTTTTCCACGGCCGCTATTTCGGCATGGACAGGAAGGATGCAGCCCGCAGGGCCGATGAACTGCTGAAGAAATTCGGCCTCTGGGAACGGAGGGATGACCGGGTATCTTCTTTTTCCGGCGGCATGAGCCAGCGCCTTAAAATCGCCAGGGCCATCATGCACAGGCCATCCATCTTATTCCTTGATGAACCGACTACGGGGCTGGATCCCAATTACCGGGAAATCCTCTGGGAACAGATGGTGGAGCTGAACCGGGAGGGGACCACCATTTTCCTTACCACCCACTACATGGAGGAACCGGAAAAGTTCTGCCGCCACATTGCCATCGTAAACCATGGGACCATCGAAGCTTTCGGCACGAGCCGGGAGTTGAAGGCCCTGGTCCCAAAGGATGGGGTGATTCCCCATGAGGCGGCAGCGGCCGTTTCCGATGGAGAGAGCAGAATCAACCTGAACGATGTATTTGTGTATCTCACAGGAAAGGGGCTCAATGCAGATGTACAGTAACAGTTTTTACAGATCCGTTTTTATGGCCATGGTGGAAAGGGATTTCCTGGCCCAGTGGCGGGATAAATGGGAATTCGTTTTCCGGGTGATGATGCTGCCGGCGGTACTGATTGTGATTTACGGCTATATCCTTCCGGCCATCGGCATGATGCCGGACACCTTCCAGTCCCAGATGTTCTGGGGCATGGTGGGTATGAGCATCCTCATCACCGGCATCCATGGTACTGCCATTCCCTTTACCATGGATTTCAATAACCGCCATGAAATCGAAGACCGCCTGCAGGCGCCGGTGCCGGTGAATCTTATCGCTCTGGCCAAGATGGCGGTGGGCATTATCGAGGCATTCATCGGCGGGCTCCTGGTGCTGCCGGTGTCCCTTCTTTTCATGGGATCGGGACTCCATATGGCGGTGACCGTGGGAGAGGGACTGGCCCTGGTTCCCATACTGCTGCTGATTGCACTGGCTTCTGCATCCCTGGGTCTCCTGGTGGGGACCATCGTGAAGCCCATGGAAATCGCAGCTATGTTTCCAGGATTCCTCATGCCCATGGTCTTTACGGGAGCCATTTTCTTCAGCTGGGGCGCCCTCTCTTCGGTACCCGTTTTCCAGGTGCTGGTTCTCCTGAATCCCCTGGTCTACGCCAATGAGGCCCTCCGGTATATCACCATGCCCGGGCTTTCGAGCATGCCGGTGTATTTCAGCATTTCCGGGCTCCTTATTTCCATTATTCTTATGGCAGGTTTCGGGTTCCGCCGGTTTCATCGCATGGCGGTATCCCAGAATGGGAGGTAAATCGTATGGCTAAAAAAGTATTGATTATCGGCACCAGCCCAAGGCTTCATGGAAATTCCCAATATCCTGGCCCAGTCCTTTGCCAAAGGGGCGGAGGAAGCGGGAAATGAAGTGGAATTTGTGCCCATGGCGGGGAAGCGGATCGGCTTCTGCATCGGCTGCTGGGGTTGCCTGAAAACAAAGACCTGCGTGGTGAACCATGATGATGCGGAAGAGGTGGTACAGAAAATCCGCAGGGCCGACGTGGTGGTCTTTGCTACGCCCATCTATTACTACGAAATGAGCGGCCAGATGAAAACCCTTTTGGACAGGACGAACTGCCTCTACACGGCGGACTATGATTTCCGGGATGTGTACCTCCTCACCACGGCGGAGTCCGGAGAAAGGGATACACCCCAGCATGCCATAGGCGGTGTGGAAGGATGGCTCAAGGTCTTCAACAAGGCGAAACTCCGGGGCGTCATCTTTGCCGGAAGAACTACGACTGACGGCTCCATCCGGGGCCACCAGGAACTGGCGGAAGCAGAAGCCATGGGAAGAGCGGTGTAATGAAATAGAAAGGAACAGGGAATCATTCGAATAAAAAGGGGATAGTGGTCAGGAAGAGTCGAAAAATCTCCCAAAAAAATGCTTCTGCCCATGTAATATTCCTGAAATGGAGGTAAAAAACCTGCATTCCTGAATGTAAGAAAGATTTCGGGGCTCAACGAAGCTGTAGCGGTTCTTGACTGTAGAGTCACAGGGCATGCTGCCACCGCCGTTTTGGCAGACTGAAGAGGGAGAGATAGATTTCCCCTCACAGAAGTGGAGTCTGCTAAGCAGAGATTGGCTATGTCTTATACTCCGCCGCTTACTATTGCGGTAATCCATCCTGCGGCTTTGCCGCGGCCCTTCTCTAAGGGCCTGCATGCTATCGATTGTTTCACATATCGAGAATCTTGGTAAGTAAGCTTGGAAAAAAGCGGAGAATGGAAAAGATGAGATCTGCGAAGCAGATGAGTCCGGTAAAGAAGAAACCGGATAGGTTGTGTCTTATATTACACCGCTGGCCATTATGACCATCCATCCTGCGGCTTTGCTGTGGGCCGTCTGGCTTGCATATCGAGAATCATAGTAAGCAAGTGCCCCACTTGGAAAAGGAAAGAGCATATCTGTACGGGAAAGCGCTGGCTGTGTATACTAAAAAAGAAGCCATAAACCACTTGGGGTTACGGCTTCTTTTTTATATCCTGTGAATAGGGGCTCATGCCTTGATCTCTTCGGAATGGTGCAGGACCTGGTCTGCCAGGCTGAGCCAGAGATCCTTGTTTTCTTCCATGTAGGCAATGAGCTTATTGGTTTCCCTGGTATCCAGTCCCAGTGTACGAAGGATGGAGAACATGACCCGTTTCCGGATGGCACTGTAGTCCAGCTTTTCAGAAAAGTCGAAGCAGAGTACATAGGAAGCCACAGCTCCTTCAGAAAGGAGAAGAGCGGTGGAAAGGCTTTCAATCTTTGTATGCCGGCGGGCATCCCAGATTTCCCGTGCCAGGTAGGCATGGTTTTCAATGACGCTTTCCATGATCAGGGGCGATGAATGGGCGGCATACATCATTTCCCGGATGACCGGGCTCTTTTCCACAGAATAGAGTTCCATGGCGATGAAACCGACGAGACGCTGCTCCGGTGTCCTGTCTTCCAGTGCTTCACCTACACGGTTTGCGGCATCGTTAAGGAATTCATCAATCAGTGCTGCAAAGAGGTGTTCCTTGTCTTCATATATATTATAGATACTTCCGGAAGTGATACCGGAATCCTGTACAATCTGGCGTATGGTGGTGGTCTTATATCCCTGTTCTAAAAACAGGTTTTCCGCAGTTTTGAGGATCCGGCTGCGGATTCCTTTCATGTGTACAGCTCTTTTTTCTGCTTTAGCCATAGTAACCTCGCTTTTCCCCTAAAAATTTTGTTCCTGCCGGTGTACCTGCTTATCGGCCGCTCGAACGAGTCACGGCGGGACAGGGGTTTCTTCGTTTTTCCTGTTTCCCATCTCCCCTGAATATTGGGAAACAGAGAAACAGCAGGTATACAGGGACCTGAAACCATTAGCGATAGATTTATCCAATAAGATGAGGCAAACCATCTGCATCTGCTGCAGAGGCCCTGAACTGCCATCAATCTCAGGAAATCGAATCATCGTGGCCTATTGATTTGTGTACCCTATATTGCAGGATGCATAAAAATATAACCCCTAACTTAGGACTATTATAAAAGACTATTACCCCCATTGTCAAACACAAAATGTACTAAAAAGTGATGTAAATGGTATTGCTCCATTGGTAAAGGGGCAATAGAAAGAGGCCCATTCTGTCGTGACAAAGGGAAATGCCCCTGGGGAACCAATCGGTACTTCCCATTGGGGAAAGACCGGGTTTCTTATTTATACAATCAAAAATTTCTGTTTATAAATTGTGAGGACAGGCAAGTCGTTTGCAATAGTGAACAATATAAAGGAAAGGAGCGGGACTTAGGGGGATCCCGCTCCTTCATTTCCCCCAGTGGTGATTGGGCGCGCTGATCCCGGGAACCGGAATCGCCAATGGAGAATACCTTATTCCAGAACCTGCGAAACAGATTCTAGAATAAACATATTATAGAAAATTTTGGGACGGATGTCAATCAGAAAATTGAACCTGTATCATAAAAGTTATAGAACATTAATAAAATGGTGGTTTATGCATAGGCTTCGATCTCCATTTCCTGCGAGGCAGGATGTCCATTTATTTTTTCCTTCTCGAAGCACCGTAGGCGGCGAGACCCAGGGCGGCGGCGCTGACGGCGATGGCCGTGAGTTTGCCATAGGGAAGGGAGGAAGAAAGTTTCAGCCTCTTCTTTGCCTGGTCCAGTACGGAGAGAGGTTTCACCGATGTCACCGCCAGGGCGCTCAGCCTTGATTTTGCCGATACGTTCCGGAATCCCGCATCTTCCAGGTATTCTTTCAATTCCTTTTTGCCGTACACCTTCATATGGGGAATCAGTTTTTCATAAATCTTATCCGGCGGCAGGGCGCCCTTGGAATGGAGAAGGAGGAACCGGCCTCCCGGTTTCAGGACCCGATAGATTTCCTTCAGGCAGGCGGCAGGGTCTTTCCAGAAATAGAAGGTCTCCTCCGCAATGACCAGGTCAAAACGGTTGTCATCAAAGGGAAGGGCTTCGGCGGTGCCCTCTACGATCTGACAGCGCCCTTCTCGAATGGCCTTCTCATTGAGGCGCCAGGAAAAATCGACGGCCCGGAAGGAAGAATCAATGCCATAAACGTGGCCTTCCGGAACTTTTTTCAGAAGACGGGAAATGGTCTTGCCACCGCCGCAGCCGATGTCCAGAATTTCTGCATCCTTCGGCGCATTGACCTGGGAGAGCCCCCACAGGGAAAGGGGCGTATTCCAGAGGTTCATGGCGGATAAGAGATATCCTTCCGTTTTGGGACCAGGCCGGAGCAGGGATGGCTTTTTCAGTTCTAATTTCATGGGAATGACCTCCTTTGATTATGATTCATCTTATATACTATTATACTCGAACTCCAGGGGCGGGGGAATGGGAAATGAAAGGTGGCTGAAGTGGCTAAAGTGGCTCAGGGGGGAACGCCCTGCGGGCGATGGGCTGGTGTGGCACATAAAGTTTAGAAGCGCCGCGAAACGAAATACATGGTATTTGCCCGGAATGCGGACTTCGGCGGAGTCTGCTTGGGTGGATGGGGCTAAGGGCGGTGGATGAACATAGCCGCCGCTCGTTCATCGAGTTGTGGCTTCAACTCTCGTTGCTCGTTGAAGCGGTGGCATAAAGGGTATTAGCCGCCGAAGGCGGCAGATCCACTTTATGCCCCTGGTGCGAAGCACCTACAACCTGGTTGGCGAGCGTAGCGATGCCAACCCACCACCCTTAGCCCCATTCACCCCTTTGGGCCATCAGCCATTCATTCCATCAACCTGGCTGCTATATGCATCCTTTTCTGCATATCCTGCATACAGCACATAAATTGGACACGATTGTAATTACTCGATAATATCGAATAAACCACGATACATTTGAAAAATATTTCATAAAATTGCAAGAAAATTCACTTTTGCTATTGCACATTTATGCAAGTGGATGTATAATTATCACATCTTAAGAAAAGCCCCCGTGAAGGGCCTGTGAAATTGTCTATGTTCAAACAGAAAGGCGGCATTCCTATGGCTGATGTAAAAAATGTAAAAAAAGTAGTTCTTGCTTATTCCGGCGGACTGGATACTTCCGTTATTATTCCCTGGCTGAAAGAAAATTATGGCTGCGAAGTCATTGCCTGCACCGTGAACCTGGGGCAGCCTGAAGATTTCGATGCCATCCATAAAAAAGCTCTTGCTTCCGGCGCTTCCTATGCAGAAACCCTGGATGTGAGAAAAGAATTTATTGAACAGTATGCCTACAAAGTACTCCAGGCCGATGGCAAGTATGAAGGGAAATACCTCCTGGGCACCTCTTTTGCCCGTCCCCTTATCGGCAAATGCCTGGTGGACATGGCAAAGAAGTACGGCGCTGATGCCATCTGCCATGGTGCTACGGGCAAGGGCAATGACCAGGTCCGTTTCGAACTGACCATCAAGGCTCTGGCTCCCCACATGAAGATCATTGCCCCCTGGAGAATCTGGGATATGAAATCCAGAGAAGATGAAATGAAGTACGCCGAAGCCCATGGCGTGCCCATCGATAAATACGACGAAAAACAGACAGATGAAGAAAAGGCTGCCCAGAAGTACCCCTATTCCATGGACTGGAATATGTGGCACCTGTCCCATGAGGGGGACGACCTGGAAAATCCGGCCAACCCGCCCCACAAGGATATGTACCTTGTCACCTGCGATCCCGAAGATGCTCCGGACAAATCGGAAATCGTGACCATCGATTTCGAAAAGGGCGTACCGGTGGCTGTGAACGGCAAGAAGATGGATGGCGTGGAACTGGTGAATACGCTGAATGCCATCGGCGCCAGAAACGGCATCGGCATCGATGACCTCGTAGAAAACAGACTGGTAGGCATGAAGTCCAGAGGGGTCTATGAAAATCCCTGCGGCTCCATCCTCTTCTACGCCCATACAGAACTGGAACGGCTCTGCCTGGACCGGGCTACATTCCACTTCAAGGAAGTGGCAGCTGTAAAATATTCCGAACTGGTTTATGACGGCATGTGGTTCGCACCCCTTCGTGAAGCACTGCAGGTATTCGCAGAAAAGACTTCCGAAACCGTAACGGGCAAAGTCACCCTGCGGCTCTACAAGGGCAACATCATGTCCCACGGCGCAGAAAGCCCGTACTCCCTGTACAATGAAGAATTCGTGACCTTCGGTGAAGACGATGTATACAACCAGGCCGATGCAGAAGGATTTATCAACCTCTTCGGCCTGCCCCTCACCATCCGGGCTCTTATGAAGGAGAAGAATGCAAAATGAGTGATATGATGTGGGGCGGACGCTTCACGAAAGCGGAGGAAAAAACGGCCCTCGATTTCAACGCATCCATTTCCTACGACTGCCGGATGTATAAAGAAGACATTGCCGGGTCCATGGCCCATGCGAAGATGCTTGCCCGCCACGGCATCATTTCAGAAGAGGACTGCCGGAAGATTACGGAAGGTCTCAAGAAGATCAAGAAAGAAATCGACGATGGAAATTTCGATTTCTCCGTGGAACTGGAAGATATCCACATGAATGTGGAAAAGCGGCTCACCGACGACATCGGTGATGCCGGCGCCCGGCTCCATACGGCCCGGAGCCGTAACGACCAGTGCGCCCTGGACCTCCATATGTATATGAAACGGCAGATGGGCCGCATTGCGGAAAAGCTCATCGCCCTGGAAGAGGCGCTCCTTAACGCTTCGAAAAAGTACAAAGACGTCATCCTGCCGGGCTACACCCACATGCAGCGGGCCCAGCCGGTGCTCTTTGCCCACCATATGCTGGCGTATTTTGCCATGATGGAAAGGGATTTCAAACGGCTGGAAGAGGCCTATGATATGGCGGATATGTCCCCCATCGGCGCCTGCGCCCTGGCGGGAACCACATATCCCACGGATCCCCTGGAAGAAGCGGAGGATCTCCATTTCTCCAAGGTCTATGGAAACAGTCTCGATGCCGTATCGGACCGGGACTACCTCCTGCAGTTCCTGTCCTTTGCCTCCATCTGCGCCATGCACCTGTCCCGGCTGTCGGAAGAATTCATTTACTGGAGCACCAGTGAATTCCAGTTCATCGAGCTGGACGACGGCTACTCCACGGGAAGTTCCATTATGCCCCAGAAGAAAAATCCGGACATGTGTGAACTGATCCGCGGCAAGACGGGCCGGGTGTACGGGGACCTGGTGGGTCTCCTCACGGTGATGAAAGGACTGCCCCTGGCCTATGACAAGGACATGCAGGAAGACAAGGAAGGGGTTTTCGATGCCATCGATACCCTTTACTTTGCCTTGGATATCTACGCCGGCATGATCAATACCATGACGGTGAACGGGAAACATACAAGGGAAGTGCTGGAACACGATTTCTCCAACGCTACGGACATGGCGGACTACCTGGCCAAGAAGGGCCTCCCTTTCCGCCAGGCCCATGCGGTGGTAGGGGGCGCTGTACATTACTGCATCGAGCACCACAAAGTGCTCCACGACCTCACCATGGAAGAACTGAAATCCATGAGCCCCCTCTTTGAGGAAGATATCATGGATGCACTGAAGATAGAAAACTGCGTGAAAAACCGGGAAAGCTACGGCGGCACAGGACCAAAGTCCGTAGCCCGCCAGCAGGCCCATGGCGAAGAAGTGATCAAAGCCATGAAGAAACAGGCAGAGTCATGGAAAGAGTCCATGGCCTTCCTGGGATAAAAGGAAGCCATAGCGCACTGCGCTTGGTATAGACAATTTCACAGGAAAAACCCCCGCTCCGGCGGGGGCTTTTCCGTATGTGGCTGAGTGGACGGTCAAAAGTGTGGGGGCTCCTGGTGATGCGTCTCAATCACATTTGGGATAATGATTAATGTTGGCGGAAGAAAAATCACTACTGTTATGTACCGATTTTAAATGCTGTAGACTCTGAATTTAACTCGTCATCTCGAGCGGTGGTAAGCGCCGTAATGATGTAACACATAAAAATAGAATGTGAGAGAGAGTCGAGAGATCTCCCAGATAGATACCTCTGACGGTCTTACAACGCTAGCCATGGTTAAAAAGCCCTGTATTCTCGAACGCAAGAAAGATTTCTCGACTCATCGTAGCTGTAGCGATTTTTACCTGCACAATCACATTGCATGCTACCACCGCTCGAAATGACGATATGGGGGTAGTTTCTACTTGCGAATCTATTACCAAGTTACCACATAATTAAACTATCATTAGCACAAATGTGATTGAGACAGGACACTAGCTTCTAGCTGTTAGCTTTTAGGAAAGCTGGCCAGCCTACGGCTTGGGTAACTGATGAGAACAGGCAGAAGGAAGCGCTGCAGGCCATTGATCTTTCCTGACAGCTAGAAGCTAGAAGCTGGCAGCTCCCGTACCATTGACTCTATCTGTCAGCATGGGAACCGATAGTTCATAAAAATGGCGGCGCTTCCCTATTTGATGCGCCGCCACATTCACTCCTCACTCCTCACTATTCACCGGTTGTAGACGAAACAAAAGCCGTACCAATGAATATTACAACCTCTGTATAGCATCCATAGCCAGTTTCGACCGTTCGCATTCGTCCCTTCCCATGGTAATCTGCCAGCAGAGGGGGCTTCCCTTCATACACTTGGCGGCATAGGAGAGACCGTTGGTCCGTTCGTCCAGGAAGGGACGGTCGATCTGCTGGGGGTCGCCGAGAAGGATGATTTTTGTCCCTTTCCCGGCCCTGGTGATGATGCCCTTCGCCTGGCTGGGGGTGATATTCTGGGCTTCATCGATGATGAGGTAGGTCTTCACGATGGACCGGCCTCGGATGAAGTTCAATGCTTCCGTCTCTATGATGTCCCGGTCGAAGATTTCCTGGACCTTGTCGGTGAGGAGGGATTCATCTTCGTAGCGGCCGGCTTCATCGGAGTCCAGGAGCTGCTCTAACGCATCCACCACCGGCCGCATGAGGGGAGAAATTTTTTCCTGTTCCGTCCCCGGAAGGAAACCGATGTCATCGTCAAACTGGGCGTTAGGCCGGGATACGATAATGCGCCGGTATTCGCCGGTGGGATTGTTGAAGACCTTTTCCAGCCCCACGGCGATGGAGTAGAAGGTTTTTGCCGTACCTGCCATGCCCTTCACAATGACCAGGGGCGCCTTTTCCGCGCTTTCCATGAGGGCTTCCTGGAGGAAGTACTGCCCCACATTTCTCGGGGTCACGCCGTAGGGACGCTGCTTCCGATAGCGGAGGGGCACCATCTGCTGCCCTTCCACCCGGCCCAGGAGGGTGACGCCGGCCGACTCATCAGGGGTGAGAAGGAAAAATTCATTTTCCGTGAATGACAGGGGCAGGGGGTCCCCATTCTCGTCGGTGCTGTAAAGGATAGAAAGGGGAACGCCTCCATTTTTGAAGTCCCCCACGGCGTTCTGGGGAAGGTAGGCGTGGCCTCGGCCGGTGTAGTTGGCTTCCTGCCGGGAAACCTGCTCCGCTTCGAAGTCTTCGGCCCGGATGGAGAGGAGCTGGGCTTTGATACGGAGTACGATGTCCTTTGTCACCAGTACCACGTCCCGACAGGGGTCTGATTCCTTCAGCCCCTTGCAGACCATGAGAATCCGGTTGTCCGATTCATTTTCCGGCAGGTCCCGGGGAAGGGTGACGTCCACGCAGTTCGTTTCCACCCGCACGGTGCCGCCGTTCTGTATGGGTACGCCGGAAAGAAGGTTGCCCCGCTGCCGGAGGCTGTCCAGGAGGCGGATGGCCTTGCGGGCGTTGGCGCCTTTTTCGCCTTCCGCCTTCTTCAGCCCATCCAGCTCTTCCACCACCACCAGGGGAATGACTACCTCATTCTCCTCGAACGCATAGAGCCCATAGGGGGACTGTACCAGTACATTCGTATCTACCACATAGGTCTTTTTCATGGGGATGCTCCTTCCTTACCAGGTTTTATTCTATTATAAAAGGAAAGTATTGATCCTGTTTTTATGATACCATGAGGATGTAAAGGGAACATCAAAAGTTTGTTTATGATAGAGGGGGAAAATCGGCTTTTATATCCGCAGGTATGGGGACCGGCATTTTCTTCTTTACGGAGGTATTCTATGAATCACAGACTGATGGTGGCAGCCCTGGCGGCTGTCCTTTGTACAGGCAGTATGGCTCCGTCCGGCGCATCGGACCTTCTGGGGCAGAGTTATATCTCTCTGGAGGCTCTGTCTTTGGGGAGCGGTTTCCAAAAGGTGCTGGCAGAGGATAAGCCGGCCGAATCTATTCGAAAGTCCGTAATCCGGGACCTGGATATTCCGGAAGAGGCCTGGCGGGCCACGAAGTACAGCTATAACTATGCGGAAGGGGAAAATGGGGAACGGGAGGTTCTGGTCCTTCTCCGGGGGCCCTGGACCTCCGGTACCGGCGGCAGTACCCTGGCCATCCTGACGTCCGATGGAAAAGACCGGTGGCACGTATCCCAGATTTTAACTCTCATCCACAGCCCCCTTATCGTGGTGAAGGGAGAAAGTGGGAAACCCTCGGGACTGCTGGTGAGACGGTATGGTGGCGGTGCCCGCCCGGCCTGGGTCCTTCTTACCAGGAAAAACGGGCTGTATGAAGGGGTTAATGAGGGCCAGGTAATCGAAAATATTTCAGGTTTTCGGGGCACTGCTTTCTTTGCCAACGATTTTATCCTGGATGACATGACGGGCCGGTACCATACATTGGAAGGAAAAGATATCTTCTGAATTTTTATCTATACCTTTTTCGCAACAGTTTTCAATAAGGCTATGCTAATTTTGCAAATGGTACTCTTATAGGAGGGCATTGTCTTTTTTGCGGATACATAAAGTGATATGATAGGAATTGTAATTCTATACGCTGTCATGAGGAATGAACCATAGAAGAAAGGGTTCTTCTGTTTCCGAAAGGAGAATTTTCATGAATATCCATGAATACCAGAGTAAAGCCATTATGAAGCAATATGGCATCCATGTACCGGAAGGATATCCGGCATTTTCCGTGGAAGAAGCGGTGGCCAATGCCAAGCGCCTCGATACACCGGTGGTGGTCGTAAAGGCCCAGATCCATGCCGGCGGCCGCGGGGAAGCGGGTGGCGTGAAGCTGGCCCATTCCGTGGAGGAAGTGCGGAAATATGCGAAGGAACTTCTGGGAAGCACCCTCGTCACCCGGCAGACCGGGCCCCAGGGGAAGAAGGTGAACCGCCTCCTCATCGAGGCAGGTGCCCACATTAAGAAGGAATACTATATTTCCTTCCTGGTGGACCGGGAATCCCGGGGCGTGGTCATGATGGCTTCTGAATGCGGCGGCATGTCTATCGAAGATGTGGCGGCGGAAAACCCGGAGGCCATCCTGAAGGAATACATTGACCCCGCCATCGGTCTTGCCGATTTCCAGGCCAACCGCATGGCGTATGCTCTTCATATGGAGCAGGCGGTGGTGCCGAAGGCGAAGACTTTTATGAAATATCTGTACAAGCTGTTTGTGGATAAGGACTGCTCCCTGGCAGAATGCAATCCCCTGGTGGTGACAGAGGAAAATGAAGTGCTGGCTCTGGATGCCAAGCTGAATTTTGATGACAGCACCCTGTCCCGTCATCCGGAAATCGTGGCTCTCCGGGATATTACGGAAGAGGACCAGAAGGAAAGAGAAGCGGCGGCAGAAGGATTGAACTATGTAAACCTGGGCGGTGATGTGGCTTGCATGGTGAATGGTGCCGGCCTGGCTATGGCTACGGTGGATATTATTAAGGAAAACGGAGGAGAACCGGCCAATTTCCTGGATGTAGGCGGCGATTCCACACCGGAGAAAATCGTAGCTGCTTTCAAAATCATGCTGGAAGATGACCAGGTGCATGGCATTCTGATCAATATTTTCGGCGGCATCAATAAGTGCGATGTCATTGCCACAGGCATTGTGGAGGCAGCGGCTCTCCTTTCCGGCGGAAAGGAAGAGTTCCCCATTCCTGTGGTGGTGCGTCTGGAAGGACGGAATGTGGAAAAAGGACGGAAGATTCTGGAAGAAGCCCACATTGTGAACCTTTTCCCTGCTTCTTCCATGGATGAGGGCGCTAAGAAAGTGATTCGCCTGGCGAAAGAGCAGAAGGAAAAGAAATAAGGAGGGCTGGTTATGAGTATATTAATCCATAAAGATACGAAGGTCATTGTACAGGGCATTACCGGCAGGGCAGCCCGTTTCCATACAGAACAGATGCAGGCTTATGGTACGAATATCGTAGGCGGTACGGCACCGGGAAAGGCGGGCCAGGTGTGCTGCGGCGTTCCCGTATTCAATACGGTGAGAGACGCAGTGGCTGTGACCGGCGCCAATGCATCCGTCATTTTCGTGCCGGCTCCCTTTGCAGCTGATGCTATTCTGGAAGCGGTGGAAGCAGGTCTTGACCTGGTGGTATGCATCACAGAGCATATCCCAGTGGAGGACATGGTAAAGGTGCATCGTTATATGGAAGGGAAAAAGACCCGTCTCATCGGGCCGAACTGCCCCGGCATCATCTCTGTGGATGAAGCCAATATCGGCATCATTCCCTCCCAGATTTATAAAAAAGGCCATGTAGGCGTCGTATCCAAATCCGGCACCCTGACCTATGAAGCCACCTTCCAGCTCACAGAGGCAGGCATTGGCCAGACCACGGCCATCGGCATCGGCGGCGATCCTATCAAGGGCATGGATTTCATTGACACCCTGACCCTTTTCAATGAAGATCCGGAAACGGAAGCAGTGCTTATGATTGGTGAAATCGGCGGCAATGCAGAGGAAAGGGCGGCTGCCTGGATCCATGAACACATGAAGAAGCCGGTGGCTGCTTTCATCGCAGGCCGCATGGCGCCTCCAGGAAAGCGCATGGGTCATGCGGGGGCCATCATTTCCGGCGGCAAGGGCACGGCGGCTGAGAAGATCGCTGCCTTGAACGCCGTAGGCATTCCGGTGGCCAGAACTGTAGCGGATATCGGAGAAACGGTCATCAAACTGCTGAAGGAAAAGGGCATTTATGAGGACTGCCATACCTGCTGACGGGCCAAATTAATAACTCAAACTTCGCACACGGAAAACATCCCGTATGCCTTGATAAATCAGCTTGAACTGAATGTCGAAAGCCATTCACGCACACTTCTGTGCACGCAGACGACTCATCCAAAGAGCGGGCAGATCGTTCAGGAATCGTTCCAAGAGCGATTCGACCAGCAAGACTTCTGACGGATATTCTGCCCGAAGCTGCTCCGCAAACTCCTGCAACACGAGGCGAAGCGCTTCCATGTACTTCAAGTCCGGAAGCTCATCAAGCCCCAGATAGAAGAGCTCGCCGAGGCTTCGCCCATCCGTGTTCTCACGTTCCTCGACAGCCAGGAGCATATATCGTGTGCAGACGACGGCAACATGCGCCGTCATCGCATCGTAAGAGACGGAACGGCAGTCTTTGCCGAGTCGCAGGTAAGACTTGCACGCCTTGAAGAACACCTCGATGCCCCAACGTTTCCCGTAGAGCTGGATAACCTCTTCTTCTGAAAGCGAGAGGTCTGTCGTGACGAGGACGAGATAATCCTTCCTCTTGTTGCGGTTTCGGACGAAGACCAGCCGCACAGGCACAAGGGATTCTCCCTGTTTCATTGCGACAGCATCGACGGACAGAAGGTAGCGCGAACGCCCGCGACGCTTCTTGTGTTCCTTGTAGATGGCCTTGACGTTCGAGATCTTCCCTTCGCAGAGATAGCGCACCTTTTATGATTATGCAGTCAGAGAGTGCAGAGCAAAGACCAAAGAGGGCAACCGATACACTTCAATGTGTGCTTTATCGGTCATAGCGTGGAAGTGCAGCGTGCCACAAGAGGAACTGGAGAAGGACTTGCTTTCTCTGTTACCAGACTATAACAAGGGAGCCACAAGACAGATAAAAGAAAAAGAGATATATTCGGCTATGAAAATGTATAACTCTAAAGCTATGCTCACACAGAGAGAAAGCCTAGAAAACTGGCAAGGGTGGGAATATAAGCCGATTAAGAGAAACGGAAGAAAGCAAGAGCAACATTTACAGTTAGCAAGAGGTATCAGAGCATTAAAAGGGCAAATGGGGGAAAATGTTGTTGGGGGTGGAAGACCAACTGCAGAACAGACTGTCAGAGAGTGGAGAGAACAGAACCCCAACGGAACAAAAGCCGACTGCATCCGAGCCACTGGACTGGATAAAAAGACAGTGTACAAGTGGTGGAGCGTGGGCGAAGCCCATTAAGTCATTTCCTCAAACTTCGCACACGGAAAACATCCCGTATGCCTTGATAAATCAGCTTGAACTGAATGTCGAAAGCCATTCACGCACACTTCTGTGCACGCAGACGACTCATCCAAAGAGCGGGCAGATCGTTCAGGAATCGTTCCAAGAGCGATTCGACCAGCAAGACTTCTGACGGATATTCTGCCCGAAGCTGCTCCGCAAACTCCTGCAACACGAGGCGAAGCGCTTCCATGTACTTCAAGTCCGGAAGCTCATCAAGCCCCAGATAGAAGAGCTCGCCGAGGCTTCGCCCATCCGTGTTCTCACGTTCCTCGACAGCCAGGAGCATATATCGTGTGCAGACGACGGCGACATGCGCCGTCATCGCATCGTAGGAGACGGAACGACAATCCTTGCCGAGCCGCAGGTAGGACTTGCACGCTTTGAAGAACACCTCGATGCCCCAGCGCTTCCCGTAGAGCTGGATGACTTCTTCCTCCGAAAGCGAGAGGTCTGTCGTGACGAGGACGAGATAATCCTTCCGCTTGTTGCGGTTCCGCACGAAGACCAATCGCACAGGCACGAGGGATTCTCCCTGTTTCGTCGCGACAGCATCGACGGACAGGAGGTAACGCGAGCGTCCGCGGCGTTTCTTGTGTTCCTTGTAGATGGCCTTGACGTTCGAGATCTTCCCTTCGCAGAGGTAGCGCACCTTCTTGCTCTTCTTTGCCATAGCGGTGACGTCATAGCCGAGGTCATGGATGGCTTTCAGAGAGGATGGCGAGCAGAACCATGTGTCGAAAAGGACGTATTGCGCGGGAACGCCAGCGGCTTTGACCTCCTGCAACAACTTGAGGACAACGGCAGGCGCTTCCATTTGCGCGAGCTTGCGCTGCTTTCCGCCGTTGCTCCTGGCATCGACGGACGCGTCGGCCTCGTTGAGACGATTCTTTTCCTTCGAGGTTGAAAGAAGGCAGAACGTGAGTGGCAGGAACGTGTTCCCGTCCGTCCAGCCGAGGACGAGCAAGCGGAAGCCCTTCGTATAGCGGCGGCTCACATGGTCGTAGACGTTCGCCAAGAGTTCCACGCGCTTGGAGCGCGAGCGGCTGAAGAGCGAATCGTCGACGATGATAGCGCAACGACGTCCGGCGTCTGTCAACGGTTTGATGGTTTCGTTGATGATCCGCGCCGCAAGGAGCAGCGTGAACCTGCGCCAGTTCGTGTGACAGGAGTTCAAGAAGCGGTAGGCCGTGTCCTTGCCAAACGGCAGGGATTCCTCGTGAAGCCGGCGTTGCATGTAAAGCGAGCGGTTCTCGAAGATGATGCTGACGAGCACAAGGAACACCAGAATAGCGGAAAAGCCCTTGAGTTTGCATGCGTTGGCAGACCGCAAAATCTGGCCGATGCGATATTGGTGGAAGAACAGCGAAGTTTTCTTCGAAATGGATTCCATCTGATGGGTGGTTTGTGGTATAATTTGCATAGCATGAACCTCCGCTTTAGTATGTTTTGTTTCACACCTTAATTATACTAAATTGGTGCAGTTCATGCTATTTATTTTGCTACAAACATAGATTTCACAAGGCTTTACGGGTGCTCAGCACCTGCGAAGTTTGAGTCATTTCCCCTTAATTACCCAAAAGCCATAAGAAAAAGAGTGTCAAGGGCAGTCGGAACGACTGTACATTTACCCTTGATACTCTTTTTTGTTGGCTATACTGTCCGAGGGGAAAACGACTGTACGTCCGTTCCGTTACTTCCTCATCGGCTCATTGTCCATTCCAAAAAGAGAGAGTAAAGGGTTGTCTGCGACAATTTTTTTCTATGCTGCCATTCGCTGATCCGCAAGCGGAAGCTCATGGAAGCACAGAAAAAAACAAGCCCTTGACTATCTCTTTTTCTCATTCCCAAATCACCTAAGAGGAAGTAAGCTCCACTGGATTATTGGCATAATCTACGCACCACAACACACCCCACTTGACAAAATGGGTACCCATTACTATAATAGTGGTGTGGGGTATGTTGCAAGTTCTAAAGTGGTACCCACTTTAGAACTTGTGAGGGTGGCAAGCCCCCCTTCAATCCCCCTTTGAGGTGCTGAAACGCACATAATATTTTTGAGAAAGAGAGGTTGTTTTTATGAATGGTTACACGTTAATGGCAGAGAGTTATAGGAAACTTATGAATGAGGGTAAAATTGAAAAAGAGGTGGCAGAAAAAGAGATACGCATACGCCTTTGCAACATTACAGTTCTTATCGTAACTGAAAATGCTCTCTCCAACTGAACTTGTTTCGGCAGCTCTTACACCAACAGGGATGGTCGCCCTGAATACATTAATACTTCCTCCGTATGCACGGTGTATCGCCATAATGGTATTCCTTGATAAATTTGTTCTGCCGTCAACAAGAGTCATAAGCAACCCGTCAATCTTTAAGTCGGGATTAAGGCTTCTTCTCACTTTGTTTATTGTTGAGAGAAGCTGCGTCATACCCTTTGTAGGTAAATACTGAGCCTGAACCGGAATAATAACCGAATCAGCAGCCACAAGGGAATTGAGCGTCAGAATACCAAGAGAGGGCATATTGTCAATAAGGATATATTCATAGTTGTTTTTAATACTATTTATATACTCTTTCATTATGCTTTCTCTGCTCAAGGCATTGAACAAACTCATTTCAACCGATGACAACTCAATATTTGAAGGTAACAGGTCAAAACCTTCTTTGTGATGCAGTATCCCGTCAAGAGCATTTGAACAATTATCATTCATAATGTCAACGAGCTTGTTTGCCAATGTGATGCTTAAATCATCATTATCTGTATATCCAAGACTCGTTGTTAAGTCGCCCTGTGGATCTGCGTCAATCAAAAGCACCCTTTTACCTTGCAAAGCAAGTCCGGCTCCGAGATTGAGCGTTGTGGTAGTTTTACCAACACCGCCTTTCTGGTTGCTTATGGTAATAACCTTACAATTAGACATCTTTTGCCTCCTTTCATAAAATTTAGCCGAAGAAACATCCCTCGGCTATGTAAATAAAAAAAGACCTATCATTTATTTCTAAACGATAGGTCAAAATGTATGCTATATAGTTTTAAATAAGGCTTTCGCCATCGCCCATAACGGGAATATCAACTGCTGTTGCATCTTCTAAATGAAAAGTTATTACTTTATTGCCTGTTTCTTCATTATATATGGATTCAATATGTGCAGTTTTTATCATCTCTTCTGCGTATTTTTCATCTGTTTCAAATACTGCCTTGCCTGTGTAACGAAGCCAATGTCCGTCAGGCTTACAGGCAACAACCTCAACTAAAGGATTGTTTACAAGCTGCCTGTAAACATTCTTGAAGTCGCCAACGCCAAAGATTACTTTATCGTCTTTTTCAAGAAATGCCCCGAGAGGTCTAATTTTGGGTTGATTACCGTCTGTTGTTGCTAAAAAGAAAACACCCGTTTCTCTTAAGAAATCGCCGATTTTGCTCATTTATTATTCCTCCTATAAATTAGTGCCTTTATTATACCATAATTTGGTCGGTATATCAATATAAGCCGACTGAACTTTCAATCGGCTTATACAATATCAAATTTTTTCTTTTTGCATTTACCAAACTTGATAAGCAGTTCGTCAATTCCGTCTGTATATTTTCCTTTGGAAATCAGTTCATTTCGTTTATCCATTAAGCAAGCGACTATGCTGCGTTTATCCGTATCCGTAAAAACTAATGGATAACGAATATAAAGAGCTAGCAACCGATTTGAGAAAAGAGGGAGCAGACAAGACCAAGAAACAGATAGCTAAGAGAATGAAAGGCTATGGAGTTTTTACAGACAGCTTCATAGCCGAGGTTGTAGAACTGGATGAAAAGACAGTATCGAAGCTGAAAGGAGAGGTAAAATGAGCAAATATGAGGAAATGAGCAAATATGAGGAATGGTGTGAGAAAGTAATTGATAATATGCGACCGCAGACCATAGCCCAGTATCATATCAAAAAGTGGTTAGATGATAATTTTGTTGAGGGGTGTGCAAGGCTAGAGTATACCGATAAGGACACTGCAAAAGTAATGGACGTAGTAGGCAATGTGATGTATGTAGAATACAAGAACGGAGAAGTGAGAGAATGTCAGGCAGAAAAAGAAATGTGCAGATAAAGTTTAGGGCATCCGAGGAAGAAGCTGAGAAGCTCCAACGCAAAGTGGAGCAGTCAGCTATGAGCCAGCAAGAGTATATTCTTAAGGCAGTACTGGAGCAGTCCATCACGAATACGGACGGAATCAAGGAGATTGTACCAGAACTCAAAAGAGTAGGTAACAATCTGAATCAGACCGCAAGGGCATTGAATGAGATAGACGGAGCGTTAAAAGACAGTGGTTTTTATAATTACCGCAAGATTTCGGAAGTTCTGACAGAAGCCAAGCAGAACCAAGAGGAGTTGAAAGACATATGGCAACTATTAAAGCAGTATCTTCAAGAGCAAGCATAGGGCAAGCACTGGACTACGTGACGAAAGAGGAAAAGACCGAGGAGAAGCTTGTCAGTGGGTTGCACTGTGAAGCTGATACAGTCAAAGAGGAAATGCAAGCCACTAAGGAGCTATGGGGCAAGACTGGTGGCAGAACCTACAAGCACTTTGTACAGTCCTACCACGCAGACGAGGACATAACACCCGAGCAAGCCCATAAGAACGCAATCGAGCTTGCCAAGAATACAGAAGCGTGGAAAGGTCACGAAGTGCTTATAGCCACGCACATAGACCGAGGACACATTCACTCACACTTTATCGTGAATAGCGTTAATTTTGAGAATGGCTATAAGCTGCAATGGAGCAAGGCAGACTTGCAGAACCTCAAAGACCGGTGCAACGAGCAGAGCAGAGAGCAAGGGCTTCACGTTCCGGAAAAGGGCAAGACGTTCTACGGAGAAGAGAGAGAAGAAACGGTAGCGTGGAGCAAAGACACCTATCAACTGCTTAAGAAAGCAGAGCAAGGAGAGGTCAAAAGCTATGTTCAAGATATAGCTTTATCGGTGTTGGACTGCAAGGAGCAAGCCACAAGCCGAGAGGATTTTATACAGAAAATGAGTGAAAGGGGCTATGGTGTGGACTGGCAAGACAACCACAAATATATCACTTTCACAGACCTTGCAAGGCAAGAGCAAGGGGAGAAGCAGTGCAAAGTCCGTAATAACAAGCTGGAGAAGTATTACAATATGGACTTTGGAAAGGAGGAACTGGAGCGTGGGTTTGAAATCAATGCACGAAGCAAGCAGACAACCGAAAGAGCAAGAGAGCAACTTACAGCTGATAGAGGAACAGACACGCAAAATATCGGAGCAGGAACAGACAATATCGGAGCTTTCCTCTCAAGTATCAATGCTCAAGTCCGAGGTGCAGAAACTGGCAGACAAGAACGTGAAGCTGAACGAAGCCGACAACGTGCTGAAGCAGAACGCAGAGCTGAAGAAGCAAAACGAGTTGCTGAAGCAAGAAAAGTCCAAAGCCGAACAAGAAGCCAAAGCCGAGGTTGGGAGCGTTAAAAGGGAATATGAGGAAAAGTCGCACCACCTTGCCAAAATACAAGCCGAAGCGAGCCGAAGTCAGAGAGAAGCCGAGAGCTTAAAACAGAGCATTAAGGAAGATACTAAGAAGCAAGCTAAGGAAATGGTTAAGGCTAAAGTGAAGTCACTTGAAGCAACCTACCAAGCCAAGACTTCAAGCCATTATGTGTATGTTACTGGTGTGAGCTTGTATGCAGTACTTGTTACATTGTTCACTGCGATACGTTCAGAAACGTTTGTGAGCGATTTTAAGACGTTTTTTGAGGTTATATGGAGTTTTATACTCCAGTGTGTCGGTTGGCTTGAAATAGGGGCTAATTTCGTGGCACAGTTAGGAGATAAGATACCACAAGAGGTAGTGGCAAAAATCGTACACTGGTTATTGTTCCTTGTGGTGCTTATCGGTGTTGGTGGTGGTGCAGTAGTTCTACTGCTGATTGGCATAGCAAAGCTAGTAAGTTGGTATGCCGAGGACTATGCCGACAACACATCCCTGGGAGTTGCCCTGGTCAGCCTGGCATTGAGCATATTCTTTGCCGAGGAAATAAGGGCTTTCGTGCCTATCAATCTTCTTTTATTGCTGATAATAACCCACGTGTTATACGTGGGTGTGAGGTGGTATATAAAGGGTTGGAGAGCAAGCCGAGGGTACTACTAGGGGTAAAAATACTTCATTGATACATTACAAAGTCCCAAAAAACAACGCTTTACAAAGGCTTTTTGGGGCTTTAAAATAGGGGTAAAAGGTGGAAAAACTCTATTGATATATTACGCCCCTTATAAATATATAGGGGTGGTAGTCTATGATAGTATATGCAGAAAGGTGGAGCTTATGCTACAAGATGAAGCACTGGAGTATATCCAAGAGCAGTATGAAGAAAAGAATATGGTACTGGCAGAGTATGGGGAAGAGGTCAGCTCCTTTACACTGTATGAAGATATATTCGGAGATACCGAGCAGACCATACCAGTAGTGTTCATTGATGAGGGAGAGGAACAGACCACGAAGCATATCGTACCAATGAGCATTGATGAAGCTATGGAGCAGTGCGAGGACAGAAACGATATGCTAATGGGTGGGTGTACCTACTTCAACAACTGGATAAGCAAGAAGTCAGCAAAGGACATTTACTCATTCATCATTGATATGGATAACGTGTACAGTGGCACACTGCTGAACGCATTAAGGCAAGACTGGAGAACTGCCAACGGGGAAGTGTTGCCAATGCCGACTTATATCGTGAACAGTGGCACAGGGTTGCACCTGTACTTTGTTCTTACCGAGCCGATACCGAACTACAAAGCCACTACGGAGAACCTTGACAAGCTCTACCGAGCGTTAGCTATTCAGCAGACCACGAAAAGAGTGTACCTCAAGAAGCAAGTGCAGTGGTTCGGTCAAGATTTCCGTATGGCTGGAGGAATGAACAAGTACAACTGGAAGAATACAGTGTTCAGAGTCGGCGAAAAGTGGGATATAGACGAACTGGGAAAGGCAGTCGGCTTAAAAGACGTACATTTTGTACGATACGGAGAGAAAAGGACGAAAAAGCCGACTGGAGAGAGGAAGCCGAGAGCGAAGCGTCAAGGGTGGCGAAGCAACCGAGCTTTCTTGCTCTTCTTTGCCATGGCGGTGACGTCGTAACCGAGGTCATGGATGGCTTTCAGAGAGGATGGCGAGCAGAACCATGTGTCGAAAAGGACGTATTGCGCGGGAACGCCAGCGGCTTTGACCTCCTGCAACAACTTGAGGACAACGGCAGGCGCTTCCATCTGCGCGAGCTTGCGCTGCTTTCCACCGTTGCTCCTGGCATCGACGGACGCGTCGGCCTCGTTGAGAGGATTCTTTCCCTTCGATGTCGAAAGGAGGCAGAACGTGAGCGGCAGGAAGGTGTTCCCATCCGTCCAGCCAAGGACGAGCAGGCGGAAGCCCTTCGTATAACGGTGGCTCACATGGTCGTAGACGTTCGCCAAGAGTTCCACGCGCTTGGAGCGCGAGCGGCTGAAGAGCGAATCGTCGACGATGATAGCGCAACGACGTCCGGCGTCTGTCAACGGTTTGATGGTTTCGTTGATGATCCGCGCCGCAAGGAGCAGCGTGAACCTGCGCCAGTTCGTGTGACAGGAGTTCAAGAAGCGGTAGGCCGTGTCCTTGCCAAACGGCAGGGATTCCTCGTGAAGCCGGCGTTGCATGTAAAGCGAGCGGTTCTCGAAGATGATGCTTACGAGCACGAGGAAAACGAGAATGGAGGAAAATCCTTTGAGCTTGCAAGCGTTGGCCGCGCGCAGAATCTGGCCGACATGGATAACGACGGAAGAACGCCGAAGTTTTCTTCGAGATGGATTCCATCTGCTGGGTGGTTTGTGATATACTTTTCATAGCATGAGCCTCCGGTGCTTGGTATGTTTTTGAGCCAACATAATTATACCAAACTGGCAAGACTCATGCTATTTTTCTGTTTACAAAGCCTGGACTTTCAAGGGGTGCAGGGGATTTTTACCTGCGAAGTTTGAGTTATGTATAGCCTGTGATATGGAAGTAGTTGGAAAAGTGGAGCAAAATTTAAAGAAGATAAATCCAACATTCTATATGGGTAGTGGTAAAATTGAAGAATTACAAGATTTAATCGAAAAAACGAACGCTGAAATAATAGTATTTAATAACGAACTATCTGCATCACAGATAAAAAATATTGAAGAAGAAGTAAAAGGAGATTATGAATGAAAGCTAAAAGTAATAATTATAGAGGAAAAGTTGATATTAGTGTATCGCAAAATTTTATTACTAGTAAAAATACTATATATAAATTAATAAAAAAAACAAATATATCCAAAAATGATTTTGTTATTGAAATTGGACCAGGAAAAGGTCATATAACAGAAGCTTTATGTGAAAAAAGTTATTGGGTTACAGCTATAGAACTAGATAGAAGTTTATATGGAAATTTAATAAATAAATTTAAAAGTAAAAATAATGTTACTCTTATTAATAAAGATTTTTTAAATTGGAAATTACCTAAAAAAAGAGAATATAAGGTATTTTCTAATATTCCTTTTTATATAACAACAAAGATTATTAAGAAATTATTATTAGAAGAGTTAAATTCACCAACTGATATGTGGCTAGTTATGGAGAAAGGTTCCGCAAAAAGATTTATGGGAATACCTAGAGAGAGTAAATTATCATTACTTTTAAAAACTAAATTTGATATTAAGATAGTGCACTATTTTAATAGAGAAGACTTCCATCCCATGCCTAGTGTAGATTGCGTCTTAGTATATTTTAAAAGAAAATATAAATATGATATATCTAAAGATGAATGGAATGAATATACAAGTTTTATATCTAAGTCTATTAATAACTTAAGAGATGTATTTACAAAAAATCAAATTCATGCAGTAATTAAATACCTAGGTATAAATCTTAATAATATTAGTGAAGTTTCTTATAATGATTGGATACAGTTATTTAGATATAAACAAAAGATAGATTAGTAATAGTAGATTTAAATAAGGCAGAACGTGAGTGGCAGGAACGTGTTCCCGTCCGTCCAGCCGAGGACGAGCAAGCGGAAGCCCTTCGTATAGCGGCGGCTCACATGGTCGTAGACGTTCGCCAAGAGTTCCACGCGCTTGGAGCGCGAGCG
>ERZ791746.171-NODE-171-length-69095-cov-10.935458_pt1 | contig 69095 bp, 63 predicted proteins | sample MGYA00510038_ERZ791746 | MGnify/ENA primary metagenome ERZ791746 (study PRJEB30046, sample SAMN00792018) | human gut metagenome | study: EMG produced TPA metagenomics assembly of the A metagenome-wide association study of gut microbiota in type 2...
GTTAAATGTTTATTCATCAAACGGTTAGACGAAACCGTTCAGAATTTAAAATAAGAACGGAGGCAAAGCACAATATAAAGATACAAACTTTGTATGTGTACATATAAACATTGCAAGATTGTATTAAGCTGAAGTATACCCTATAAGAATACATAGTTTCGACTAAGTGAAAGAAGAAGACCATGTCTATGTGGATAGAACATTTCCGGTTTAGAATCTGGTAAAGGAGGGAAAAATCTACTACCTTGGCTATCTGACCATTTCGGAAAGAGATTTCTAATTTCAACCTTAAAGAACTATTCAATCCTGTATTTCAGCTGAACAGCAAATAGAATAGTTATTTTAGTGATATTGTCTTATGAGAAATAATCTTACTTTTATCTTGATATATTCCATTGCAACTTTGTTTTTGGGGGGATGTAACTCTGTGTCCAAAGAAGTGTATCCTCGTTATGCGGATTTTCCGGAAGTGAGAACTCTGTCGCAGGTGAAAGCCATCTCTTGTGATAGTGTCTATCTGCGCTATCCATACCGGGTGGAGATAAAGGATAGTCTTGCAGTCATTCTTGACCTGCATCCGGAAAGCTGCTTTCTTCACGCATTTACCTATCCGGATTGGAAGTATGTTGTTTCATTTGGCAGGCGTGGCGAAGGCCCTGATGAGATTCTTTCTGCCGAGCGTGTCCGTATCATTTCTCCTGATTCCGTATGGGTACTTGATTCCAACCGGAGACAGATAACCCGCTGGCGTATATCCGCTTCGTCAGGCAATGTCGAACGTGCGGAAGAAATACTTTTGGATGAACGCCTTATACGCACACTGGACTTTTGCAAGACAAATGAAGGATTTCTGGTAACAGACTATACGGGTAATTACCGTTACCATGTATTGGATGCACACGGGCAGATAAAAGAAAGCGTAGGTTCCATTCCTACGGAAAAGGTTGTAGCCGATGATGGGAGAATGGCTCTGGCTCAGGCCTGGCGCAGTTTTATGGACTACAATCCAGAGAACGGTGTGCTGGCCATGGTGACCCAACTGGGCGAAGTCATTGAGGTGTTCAACCTGAAGACGGGGGAGCACAGGGAGTACTACGGCCCGGCAGGCGAACCGGTGTTCTCCGTATCCGGCAGCGAGGCGATCTCCAGGGGCATAAAAGGCTTCAATGAGGTGGTGGTGACCGATTCCTGTATCTGTGCGGTGTTCGACGGCACTACCTTTGAGGAACGTGTCAGGGCTTTCCGTTCGGATAAGGAACTTCCGGACGGAGGACAGTCGGTCTATGTGTTTGGCCTTGAAGGAAATCCGTTAAAGAAGATGAAGCTTGACCATTCCGTTTTTGGTCTTTCCATAAGTAAGGAGGGGCTTTATGCCACCAGTACGGACACGGACTGTCCTGTCATCAGGATATGTAGGTTCTGATGCTCCGTCCGGGGTCTGTTGACTTTCCTGCTTTCGTTGCAATCGTTGTGATGTGTTGATAAGACAACGTTTCAGATTAAGGTATGCAATGCGAATGTAGGATTCAGATTATCTGTCGGTTTCTGTGTGAGAACAGCAGCTTGTAGCCTTTTCCCCGTATGGACTTTATTTCGATGCCTAATTCCGCAACATTGTCTTTCAATTGTTTGATGGAATGGTATGCTCTGTCTTTTGCTCCATTGGTTTCCTCTTTCAGGTGATAAAGCCTGCATATTTCAGAATAGCTCAGGAAAAAGTGTTTGTCGACAATGAATTTCTGAAAAAACCTTAATGCTTCCCCTCTCAGTATTACGGTCTTTCCGGCATGTTCTATCATGTGGTTCTGCGGATTCCACTGGTAGCCATCGGTCAATTTCATCCATTTTTCTGTCTGGACTTTCCGGGGTATGACTGGTGTAACATTTCCGGTTTCAGGCAATTCCTGAAGCGGAATGCCGGTCATGTTCTTCTTGCGGCGTCTTGTATAGAGGAAGCAGACGGCCAGGGCTACACTTGCCATGAAAACCACTGCATAGGTGTACGTGTTCTGCAAGGGGACATAAAACGGAATGTGTATATAAGCCTGTAATACGATATCTGTGGTGGAGATGGTATCTTTCCTGTAGACGCATTCCTGTGCCGGTATGACAGACTTTCGGCAACTTTCATCACCGGAAAAGAAGTTCTTACCATTGAATGTATAGCCTATGGCAGTACTGATGTTCCGGTTGATTTTATGCGCTCCGTCCCTGAAAAGGCTGTCCAGTTGATGTCTGGACGGAGATGTTGCTATAAGGTAGTTCTGGTCGTACCAGTCCTTTTTATCTTCCACCGACAGGCTGTTTGGGGAATTTTCCTGTCTGTATTGCATGCAGAACTGTTTGATAAGCAGTTTTTTTTCTGTGCGGATGGCATGGCTGAATGTATCCTGACACCTTTCGGTGATGCGTGTCCTTTCCTTTTCCGCATTGGAATAAATGGTGACTGTCGCCAACAGTAAGATGGCGATATAGGGTATTATGTGCTTCATCCTGCTCCTGCTCATAGAAATGTTCTTCGGTTTCTGAATTTTATCTGAATCTTTTCTGAAATCTTCCTGAAAAATCAATGCTTAAATATCTGATTCTCATTTATGTATTGGTTTTTTCAGATTTTTCTCGGTATCAGTTTCCTGTTTATTCCATAACTTTGTGACAAAGTTAAAAATAAAATTGTGAAGCGATATGAAAAAGTTGTTACTTTTTATGGCGGTAGCCGTGATGAGTCTTTATGGCTATGTCTCGTTTGTAGAATACACAGGATCTGCCGGAATGAGTGAATTGATGCTGGAGAATGTTGAGGCATTGGCCCAGGGCGAAGGAGGAAACTATGTCTGTTATGGTTCCGGTGATATTGATTGCCATGGTATGAAAGTATGGGTAAAGTATGAAGGCATCAGATAGTGAGTTATTGAGTGATACAGTCAGTCTTGAGCATGAAGATATATTCAAAATGGTTGCTTCTCTCTGCTTTTCTGGCAGTTTGTGTGTCCTGTCGGGAAAGCAGGCACAATCAGATGGAACGTCTGGTGCAGGAATGGAACGGCAAGGAGATAAGATTTCCCTCACATCCGGTGTTCACGCGTTTCGTCACAGATACGGTTCCTTATAGGATTCCAAAAACCGACTACAAGGTAGTGGTCTTTGTCGATTCTGTGGGCTGTATCAGTTGCAAGCTTCAGCTACCTAAGTGGAAGGAGTTTATGCATGAGGTGGATTCTCTGTGCGAGGGGAAGGTTTCTTTCGTGTTCTTTTTCCAGTCGGCCGACGTAAAGGAACTGCGCTACATCCTTCGGCGCGACGGTTTCTCGCTGCCTGTATGCATTGACGCGGACGATTCGTTCAACTCGCTGAATCATTTTCCCGGTGAGATGATGTTTCAGACCTTTCTTGTTGACTCGGAAAACCGTGTGAAGGTGATAGGTAATCCTATTCACAATTTGTCGGTAAAGGATCTTTACCTGAAGGAACTGACTGGGATGAAAAGCGATCCGGTTCCCGTTACCACAGTTCACTCTGACTCCGTGGAGTATCACTATGGAACGGTAGGTGAAAATCAGACGGAAAGTAAAAAGGTCATTCTCCATAATACAGGCAAAGAGGTGTTCCGTATCAAGGGAGTCACCACGTCTTGTGATTGTATGACGGTAGAATACGGATGGGATGAGATACAGCCTGGTGAAAGTGCCGTTCTGACGGTGAAATATAAAGATGAGGAGCCAGGCGATTTCTGGCGTACGATAACGATATATGGCAATATCCCGGACCAATCCATTACTCTGGATTTTTGGGGAACTGTCAGAAAGTGAGAGATAAAAAAGAGTGGAAACATGAATTACGTGTCTGCAAACAATGAATATCATGTTCCACTCCATGTTAAACCCGTCCAACCGAAGGAGGTGTTACCGATGCAAAGATAATTATTATTTTGAAGTACAACAAATCGGGGATTTGTTGCTTCGTAGAGGGAACTGGATATTTAATTTAAACATTCAAAAATTTAAATAATGATGAAAAAGAATTTTATAAAAGCTGCTTTCGTTGCAGCATTTGCATCTATTGCAGGTTATGGTGTATATACATCACAGCAGAAAGTTGAAATGTCAGATTTGGCAAAGGCCAATGTGGAAGCGTTGGCACAAAGTGAAGGTAATAACTTTGAATATACTAATGGCTATCCTTATTCAACTACATGTAATGTAGCGATCGGTTCTAACTTTTGGGGAACTCAAAGGTGCAAGGTGGAAGTAATAGTATGTCAAGGTGGCGGTTCTGGATGTAATCCCAAAAAATGTCCGGTACATCCTGCATAATATAAATGTAGAATAGGTGTATTAGTCTTTTTATCTTTATGAACCGACTACTACACCTATTGATTATTTAAATAGTATATGCTGTTAAACTTATTCTTTAACTTGTTAATAACCATATATGAATATTTTTAAGGTAATTATTATATTCGCTATTATTGCAATAATGATAAATTGTTCAGAGCACAGAAATGACATTAGTGTTTCCAATATAAATGTTTCTGATTCTATTTTTTTTACAGAACCACTTGATACATTTCCTAAGGGTATTATAGATTCTATATATTGGATTCCATTACAGTCTAGTGATAAAAATATAATAAAAGAAATTTCAAAATTGTGTGTAACCGATAGTCTTATACTCATATGTGATAAATATCAAGGACTTGTTCAGGCCTACTCAAAAGAAGGGAATTTTGAGTATCAAATAAAAAATAAAGGTAATGGACCTTATGAATATCTTGAGATAGCAGCTTTTACAATTACTCCTACATCTATATATATACTGGATAACTACTCTAATAAAATATCTAGATATTCTATAAAAACAGGTCGATTCATCGAAAAAACAACAGTTCCTTTTGTAGCTTGGGATATGGAGGCATTTGATGATAACGATTTTCTTTTTACATATTTGAGTAATAACCCTGAAGCACATATTGACTATAAGCCTATTGGTTTTGCTGTGTGGCGTACAAATGAACATTGGGAAATAACTCATCAATATTTACCTGTCGATAAGGACTATACAGAACTTTATGGAAAGTCACGGTATTTTACACGTAGTGGTCATAATATTGTATTTCATGCGTTAAAATATAATGGTTATTTTATCTTTTCTGAAAATGAAATTCCTGATTTTTATCCCATTATGTTCTCTAACCCTGTTCCGACAGATCATAATATCAGACTGGATGATGTGAATAAAGGACACTGGCAGTTTTTAGCGGAAACTCCTTTCCGACTGAATGGATATGGTATAGTTGAAATCAGTGTTGCAGGTCGGGGAGAACAATTGTTTGCTATTGATTCTAGTAAAAAGATTTATAGTAATTCCGAGACGAACGCACAGAGCATACCGATTGATATAGTAGGTACTATGAATAACGGTTTCATTGGCTGTATAAATGACAATTATGACTTATATAAAACTCTTACACAATATGGATTCTCAAAAGGAAATAAAGACGTGGAATCTATTTTGAAAAGAGGAGGGTGTTGTTTAATTATTTATCAAATGAAATCATTGGTGCCTCATAACAATTGAGAAATTTTCTTCCGAAAGGGTGGACAGTTTGCTGTGTGTTAGTTGGATCAGTATTAACATTGGAGTCCTAATCAAAAATCGGTATAAAGTAGCAGAGGAGCTATAAGTAGAAACGTGCATTCTTACAGGATGTTTCCCCGGAGGATAATCAGATACTGATGTGCATTCGCATGAGGTAGCCGGTGGTTTGCTGCATAGAAATAAAATCAAAGAATCAGTCTGGATTGAAACTATGAGAAGGAACTCTTTTAAGACAACAGCTACATTAGCATTCATAGTTTTTTGTGTTGGATGTACTGAAGTTAGGGAAATTTAATTTAAACATTCAAGAACTGAAATAACGATGAAAAAGAATTTTATCAAAGTTGCTTTCGTTGCAGCATTTGCATCTATTGCAGGTTATGGTGTATATACATCACAGCAGAAAGTTGAAATGTCAGATCTGGCAAAGGCCGATGTGGAAGCACTGGCTAATGATGAAGATTTTAACTTAGATGATTTTAATGACAATTGTTATTGGTATCAGGATAAAGATTGCTATTATTTGATAGTTTCTCCAGATGGGAATACAGTATGGTGGCATTCTAATTTTGAAGAAAGGTTCTGAATAGCACAATAGTTTTTATTCAAAAAAAAGAATGTGAATGCTTTTTAGGAGTCTGTTTATTTTGCTTGATATTTCTAAATGCTATTTTCCAATGGTGTTTTTCTGTTTTAAAAAGCATGAGAACTATTAGAAAATTGAGATGTGTTAAATTACGAACAGACTCCTAATAAGTGTTCTGTTGTTAAAATAAAGGAGATTATACAATGAAACGATTTTTATTGTGGACAATGGTTATGGGTATTTTCCTTTGTAGTTGTATCCAGCAAGGAAAGAAACAAAGTGAAGTGAAAGATGTTGAGGAAATTAAGCTGACCAGTGTGAAATATGACAAGGAGCAGATTATTAGTTTTCCACGGACGTTGGCACTTTTGGAAAATAATCTGATGCTGGTTTTTACACAAGGAGATGAATTCGTCAAACTCTATGACAAGTCCGATTTGTCATTTGAAAGTGCATGGGGAAAGTTTGGAAACGGTCCCGGAGAGTTTATATCTCCTCAGTATGGCGGACTGTTGAAAAAAGGCAGTGAAACCAGGCTTTATCTGTATGATTTCAACTTGAGAACCCTTCGTGAATATTTGGTGGAAGAAGAAAACAGACTGAAATTACTGTCCTCCAAACGGATGAAGGACAAAGAGGTTTATGTAACCAATCTGTATGCGTTGAATGAAAAGTATTTTTTGGGCTGTGCGGTTTTTGGAGCGGATGCTCCCATTGTCCTTATGGATAAGGATTTGAATATAATATCTAATTTCGGAAATCTGAAAGAGCGTCCCAAGAACGGGGTGGGTTCCCAATCCTATGTTGGTAATTTTGCATCCGATGGCAACCGTTTTGTATACGCAATGAATGATTTTGGTTATTTGGCCTGTTATGAAGAAGAGAATGGTGAAATAAAACAGAAATGGACTCATTATATGGAGAAACCGTTGTTCGACGGATATGGCAGTTTGGATCGGAAAAGGCTTTTGGATGGGTTTACAGATGTGACTATCCATGGCGATAAGGTTTATGCCGTTTATAACGGGAAAAGTGATTCGGAGAAAAAGGACATGGGCGGTGAGCGTTATCCTACACTGATTCTGGCTTTTGATATTCATACGGGGGCTTTATGTGAAAAGTATCGGACTGATAGAGATATCTGTAATTTTGTCATAGATCCGGATGGAACTATTTATGGTGTGGGAGTCAATCCGGAAGTGGAAGTAGTGAAATATAAGCTTTGAAGAAAATTGTATTGGGCAGGTTGCCAACGTGAAAGCCGCTGCCGTGCAGGATGATTTGGGGTTGGGCGGTTTGTTTCCTATGCCAGTCGGTACGGATGAGGATTTGCTGGTTGGCAGCCTTTCGTTGCTTGATATGGAAGAGAAAATTATCTCTCCAGAGTTGAAGGCTTGTTTGAAGCAGGCAGATGAAGAAGGAAATCCGGTGTTGGTATTTTATAATTTAAAATAACGTGAGTTCAATGAAATCTGCGAAGCTAAATCATCTGCCATACAAAATAATTCTATAACTTTGCTCTCGGTGATCATAGCGATTATTAAAATGAAGAAGCTGTTTTCTTACTTGCTTTTATTGGTGTTTCTGAGTGCTGCGGGATGTGCTAAAAAGAATGCGTCGGCCTATTATTCCAATGGTGTCAAACCGGATAGCGTTTACACCATGGAAGTTCATACATTGAATGACTCTTCCATATGGCGTTTCCCTTTGCAGATGGAATGTACTGATTCTTTACTCGTGATACTGGACTATATGGATGATTGTTATTTTCATGTGTACACATTGTCCGGGAATCCGAAAGGGAAGTTTGCCCGTAAAGGGCAAGGGCCTGGCGAACTTTTGTCAGCCAATCAATTTCATTTGTCTCCAGGGAAAGACACGCTTTATGTTTACGATGGCGTTTCGCGCAAATTGGTAGCATATAATCTGGACACCAATCTGGAAAGAGACCGGTCTTTTACCGAGTATAAGATAGATTACAGCATTCTTCCTCCGTCTGAAACTCCTTTTATCATATACGATTTGCTTCCGCTGGGAGGAAATCAGTTTTTACTCAAGGCTAACCAGCCTAAATTGCGTTATGGCTGCATCAATTTAGCCACAAAACAAATAACATCTGTGTATAAGGATTTCCCGTCTGAATATGTAACCGGTAATGCGGAGGAAATCTGGTCTGTATTTAGCAGTGACACGCGCACATTCTTTAAACCTGATTATGCAAGGATGTTCAATGCCACTTATATTGGCGGAATATTGGAATTGTTTAGTGTAGGGTCCGGCTGGGAATTGGCCATGGATACGACTTTATGTATTTATGAGCCAGTCTACGGATTGGCAGAAGGAACTGTCCCGGCATTTGTCGTAGGTAACGAAAAAACTCAGTTGGGATTTGAAGATGCTTATGCGGGAAACGAGTTTATTTATGCGCTGCTGCATGAGAAAGGAGATGCGATGGAGCCTGAATCGGTCATTGTGTTTGACTGGCAGGGGAACGCTGTTAAGGAAATGCGGACCGGTCAGCGTTTGGCACGTTTTTGTGTGGACGAGACGCATAATGTCATTTATGCACTGGCATCGGATGAAGAAAACGGCTATAAGTTGGTACGTATTTGCAGTGATTAAATAATTTGAAAATGCAAGGAAGATACGATGTGAAGAAGTGGTTTGATGTTTTGTTGAATTTGGTATTCGGGGGGATATGCCTGTTTTTGCTATGGATTTTGGCACAGGTGTTTGTCTTTGCTTCTTTTCGGATACCGAGTGATTCCATGTCGCCTGAACTCAAGGAAGGAGATTTTGTGTTGGTATGGAAGCCGCTTGTGGGGGCTCGTCTCTTTAATTTGCACAAGTCGCTCAATCTGGAGCAGACAGAGATTTACCGTATTCCGGGCTTCAGAAAGATACGGCGCAATGATGTGGTGGTATTCAACTTCCCGCACCCCAACGACTGGAGCCATATAGAGATGCATATTCTGAAATATTATATAAAGCGTTGTATCGGACTGCCTGGGGATACGCTTTCAATTCATGGCGGGATCTTTCATATAGCTGGTGTGGCTTCTCCTCTGGGAAATCTTGCGTCTCAAAAACGGATTGGACAGATGAAGGCAGAAGATTTTCCTCAGGAAGTGTTTCAGAGTTTTCCCTATGATTCTTTACTGAACTGGAATATAAAGAATTTTGGCCCGTTGTATATTCCAAAGGCCGGGAGTGAGGTGAAAATGGATCGTACCGGCTGGGTACTTTACCATAAGCTGATTGAGTGGGAACAGGGAAAAGATCTGATTTTCCGGGGATCATCGGTATTACTGAATGACAGTGTGATAACTACTTACCGTTTCCGTAAAAACTATTATTTTGTTGCCGGAGATCGTGGGGAGAATTCACAGGATTCACGCTACTGGGGCTTACTTCCGGAAGAGTATATCGTGGGAGTGGCTTCAAGGATATGGAAATCGGTAGACCGGTATACGGATAAGGTACGCTGGGACAGAGTATGGAAAGCAATAGAATAGATGGTATAATGAAGAACTGGGTATACAGACTGGCGGCATGGTTCGCAGGAGGATTACTTTTGGGCTGTGTGGTGGCAACTGTGATGGTGGATGATCCTGTTGTGCCTGCCGGTTTGCAGGGAAAGCAGTGGATATGGCTGTCAGAAGCGCTGTTGGTGGCATTGCCGTTTTGGGCAACAGGGGGAATTCTGAATTTTCGTTTCACAGTGCATATTGTATCAGAGGTCGCGGAATGGGTGCTGATGTTTGGGGGAGCGGTGCAGGCATTGCTTGGCCTGGGACAGATTGCCGGGTTATACTCGTCGGGGCATTCGCTTTTTGTGCTGACGGGAACGTTCTATAATCCCGGTCCTTATTCCGGGTATCTGGCAGCCATTCTACCCGTTGCTTTATACAGAATGCTTTCTGTGAATGGACGGACGGGCCGTAGGGCGAAAGTGGAATATTATGTTTCGTTGTGCGTGGTGATGCTTGTCCTTTGTGTACTTCCGGCCGGGATGAGCCGGGCAGCATGGCTTGCAGCCTTTGTTTCCTGCGGATATGTTACTTTTCGTATATATGGTGACCGGATAAAATTTTTTATACTGAAATATAAGTATGCTGTTCTCGGGGTTCTGTTGTCGGGAATTTTTCTGGCCGCAGGAGCCTATCTGATGAAGCGTGACTCGGCTGACGGGCGTCTGCTGATCTGGAAGATAACAATGCGGGCTATTGCGGATAACCCGATGGGAGAGGAGAGAGGAAGAACTTTCTCTGCCTTGTATGGAGATGCTCAGGAGGAGTATTTTATGGAGGGAAAGTTTTCGGATGCGGAGGCTTGGGTGGCCGGATCTCCTGATTTTGCTTTTAATGAGTTTCTGCAGATTGCGGCCGAACGGGGAATATGGGTGGCTGTGGCAGTGGTTGTCTGGTTGCTTGTACTGCTTGGCTTTGCCGGGAAAAGGAAACGTCTGACCGGTATGGGAGGATGTCTGGTATCACTGATGGTTTTTGCTTCTTTCTCTTATCCTTTGCATATTCCGGCTATTGTTTCGGTCTGGGTATTGACGGTCATGGTGCTCATGGGGGAATGGCTTGTAGCCATAAGACCGGAAAAACTTGCAAAAGTGGTTTTGCTGCTTGCGGCATTGGCTGGCTTGGGAGCTTCTGTAAGTATACACAGGGTATATGAGGAGCGGGTACAGGCTGCACGTGAATGGATGCCGTTGAGAGGGCTGTATCGGGCGGGTGATTATCAGGCTGCCGTGAAGGCGTATGAGAAACTGTATAGCCGGATGAACTGGAACGATGATTATTGTTTTGAATATGGGAGGGCACTTTATCGGCTTAAGTGTTATGAGAAGGCGGAAGAGGAACTGAAACGGGCGTTGACGGTGAGTGGTGATCCGATGATATTGAATCTTTTGGGAAGGAATGCTCAGGATAAAGGGGAGTTTGAAAAGGCGGAGGAGTTTCTGATACGTTCCACTCACAGACTGCCGGAACGTATTTATCCTTACTATCTGCTGGTGAAACTGTATGCCGTGCCGGAATATTACAGTCGGGAAAAATTGGTAAGGGCAGCGGAGAAGGTGCTTTATAGTGAGCCGAAGGTGAACTCAACGGCTGTCAGGGAAATGCGTCAGGAGGTGAGAAGTATTTTAAATGAAAGGAAATAATTGTATGGGAAAGATCTTTGGCTGGGGTGTAGTCTGGATGTTGCTGCTGTTTGCAGGCGGATGTTCTACTGGTGAAGAAAGGCAGTTGGATGAGGCTCTGAAGCTGGCCGGTGATAACCGGAAGGAGCTTGAAAAGGTGCTGGATTATTATGCTGGTGACAGTCTGAAACTCCGGGCTGTACGTTTTCTGATAAGGAACATGCCGGGGTGTTATGGCTTTCCGGAATCCGGGCTTTCCGGTCTGGCTTCTGTATATCAGGCTTATGACTCTGTGAACAGGACATTTGACTATCAGATATGTGCAGAATGGGGGAAGGAAATCGACCGTCTGCAGGAAAGAATTCCCGGAATTTCTTCCGGATGTTGGGTGGCAGACTTGTCTGCCGTGAGTTCTTCTTATCTGATCAGTGAAACAGAACGTTCTTTCGATGCCTGGGAGAGAAACGTGTATGCTTCGCAGATTTCTTTTGATGATTTTCTGGAGTATGTGTTGCCTTACCGCCGCTTGAATGGCCTGGTGGCTGACGGGATCAGGGATACATTCTATTACCGGCACATGGGAAAATATTATGCTTCGGCCGGACACTCGTGGAAGGAGGATACGGATTCACTGCTCTATGAATACCGTTCTCTGGTACATTCTCAGTTTTTCGGAACCCGGATTCCTTTGGTGGATGCTGTTACGTTCGAACGGTTGAAGCGTGGCTTGTGCATTCACAGGTGTTGGTATAATTCTCTTTTGTTGTCTGCTTTGGGAATGCCTGTGGCCATTGATTTTGTTCCTGCATGGGGGAACCGGAATAATTCACACACATGGAATGTTCTGGTGATGGGAGACAGATCGTATGCTTTCGAGGCTTTCTGGGATGAAGACCGGTGGAAATACAAGCGTATCTATAACAACCGGACTTGCGATCGTTTATGGGGAGAATTCCGCCTTCCAAAGGTTTACCGTTATACTTATTCCAATCATCCGGAAGGGCCTGTAACGGACAGGGATGTAGACCGGGCTGATATTCCTTCTTTGTTCCGGAACATGAAGAAACTGGATGTCTCGAATGAATATTTCGAAACTCAGGATGTCTGTATCAAATTGACTGAACCTGCTCCGGAAGGTGCACGGTATGCTTATCTTGCGGTTTTCGGCTATCAGCAATGGCATCCGGTGCAATGGGGGAAGATTGGGAACGATGGTTCTGTACTGTTCCGTAATATGGGTAAAGACATGGTATATCTGCCGGTGTATTACCGGCAAGGTGTGGTGGTTCCTGCGGCCAGTCCTTTCAGGCTGGAGGCCGACGGTATTGTCCGCATCTTGTCGGATGACGGGAAAAGAGGAAAAGTCGGATTGCGGACTCTGTTCGGAGCGCCGACTCACGACCGGAACCTGACTTATCTTCATGCTTTCCGTGGTACAAGTTTTGTAGTGATGGAAGATGGAAATCCTCAGGGGAAATTATGTGAACTGACAGACTCGCTGGGGATAGGGATGAACAGGTTTCCGGTTGTTTCGTCTGCTTCCTGCCGCTATGTCCGGATGTATCTTCCGGCGGATACGCTGGCTGCCGGAGAGATTGTTTTCTATACGGCTGACGGACGTGTGCCTTCGGTGCGTGTGGTGTCGGAGGGAATTCCCTTGTCACAGTCGTCAGAAGGTATCCGTAACTTGACGGATGGTACGGAAGCGACTTGTTGCCGTTGCAGGTTTCCGGAAGGATATGTGGATTTTGATTTGGGAGAAAGTTACCGGCTGACCGGAGTCGGTTTCTGTCCTTATTTGAAAAGTCAGATCGAGACGGGAAATCATTATGAGTTGCTTTACTGGGATAAGGGTTGGAAACGGCATGCTTCCCGGGAAGGAACGGAACTTGGCTGGCTGGAATTCGAAGGAGTACCTCTTCACTGTCTGCTCATGCTGAAAAATACGGGATGGCCCGGAGCTTCTGCCGAACGTACATTTACTGTTACGGAAGAAGGAATCAGCTGGGAGTGACAGAAGTAAAAGAATATGTGATTCTTAAACATTCAAAACGATAGATAAGTATGAAGAAACTTTTTTTATGGGTAATGGTCGTATTGGGATGGGGGGGAATGATTTCCTGTTTGTCCCCGCAGAAAACTTCGGACTGGAAACTGGTCTGGGAGGACGATTTCGAAGGGAGTGGTTTTGATACACTGACCTGGTCGAAGATACCTCGCTGGACTCCGGAATGGGCGCGCCACATGTCGGATAATGAAGTTTGTTATGAAGTGAAAAACGGTCATCTGATTCTGAAAGGAGTGATGAATCCTGACCGGAACGCTGATACCGCAAGATTTATAACCGGTGGGGTGTATACCAAGTATAAAAAGGCCTTTCATGGGGGAAGGCTGGAAATCAGGGCAAAGCTGCAGGGGGCCCGCGGGGCCTGGCCGGCTATCTGGCTGAAGCCTTTCGAAGAGGAGAAGTACAAATGGCCGTCTGGAGGAGAGATTGATATAATGGAACGCCTGAATCATGATACGATTGTTTACCAGACAGTCCATTCTGTATATACTCAGCACCTGAACATACGGAACAATCCTCCGCAGGGAGGAACCGCAGCAATACGGCCGGATGATTATAATGTGTATGCTGTGGAAATGTATCCTGACAGTGTGGTGTTCTTTGTAAATGACCGCCGTACTTTTGCCTATCCGAAAATAGAGACGGATAAAGAGGGGCAGTTTCCTTTTGACAAGCCTTATTATCTGCTTGTCGACATGCAGTTGGAAGGAGGCTGGGTAGGTCCCGTAGATACGCTCGACCTTCCAGTAGAGATGTCTGTGGATTGGGTACGCTATTATCAGCGGGATTCAAAAGAGTAAGAAAATCTATAAGTTTCATAAAACAATTGAAGATCGTTTTTATATTTGTAATTATTACATATCTTTGAAAGCCGTCTTTTGTACGCGGTATGTGAGGATGAACAAATATAGAAAAGAGAAAAAGATTTTGTGTATGAATGCAGTTAGATTGATTTTATGTGCAGTTTCTGTTCTGGCTCTGGAAACTTTGCCTGCAGGGGCAGCAACCGTAATGCCGGATGGAAAGGGTGAGAAAGTGATTTGCAGGGGCTATGAGGCCCATACATCCGGCCGGATGGTACAGGTGGGACAGACGGCTCCTGACTTTCAGGCAACCAATGCGGATCTGAAAGAAGTTAGCTTGTCGTCTTTTAAAGGGAAAAAGGTGATTCTGAATATTTTTCCGAGTCTGGACACTCCGACGTGTGCAATGTCTGTCCGGCAGTTTAACGCCAAGGTTTCAGGACTGGATAATACGGTGGTGTTATGTCTGTCCATGGATTTGCCTTTTGCCCAGAAGCGTTTCTGTACGACAGAGGGGTTAGACAATGTGCTGCCTTTGTCGCTTTTCCGCAGTCAGGACTTTGTGAAGGGATACGGACTTTGTCTGGAAGACGGGCCGCTCAAGGGGTTGGCAGCCAGGGCTGTCATAGTGGTGGATGAGGCTGGTAAGGTGAGTTATACGCAACTGGTCAGCGAGATATCCAGTGAGCCTGATTATGATGCTGCCCTGAAGGCGGTGGAATGATGAAAAGCCCCTTTGACGGGGCTTTTTCTGTAAACGGCCTGTATCTGTCAGGGGCGTTCTTCTATCTTTTTCAGGTAGCCGGGATGGTCAGACCATTTGTTTCTGTAGGTTTCCATACATCCTGTGGGTATGGTAATCCTGACCAGATCTTCTGTTCCGGCTTTGGGCAGAGTCGTTTCGATCCTGAAAGCATGTTTTTTACCGGCGTTCACTGTTCCGCCTTTACTCCACCATTGATAGTTATCGGTATCAAAGGCTTTCAGAACAACGAACATAAATTCTCTGGATTTTGTACTCTGAAACCAGAGATTGCTTTCCAGAGTAAATCTTGCCATGCCATTGCTATCGGTTGTGATTTCCAGCAATGGTTTGGTGCTGTGATTTTTCTTGAAGGATTCATAAGAGGTCTCATCATACATTCTGACGGTTTCACTTCCCAGGAGTTCTCCTTGTGAGTTACTTACGGTGATTTCTACCACGGAAGGATTTTCGGGTACGATTGATTTTTCTTTTTTGCAACCAGAGAAAAGACAGGTGCTTGCCAGTAATGTTGCAGATAAAAATTTAAAGACGTTCATAGGGTTATAAATTTAGTAATTATAGTTTTGAGTTCTATTCTTTTGTGTTTCTTCTAATTAAACGGGCCGCAAAAATATAACAGGAATGAATATATATGAAGTAAAAATATAAATCCTAAAGAGTTTTAGGATTTATTGAGATTTGAATTATATCCTTTTACCGGCTGAATGTCAGTATCTTTTAAACTTGTTGTGTAAAGGCTTGAGGACGATTTATTCTCTTGTTAATGAATAGGAAATAAAAAAGAGCATGCGCTGCGATGATTTGCAGGCATGCTCTTTTTATCAGGTAGATTTGAATAAATTTACTTTTTCAATGCAGCAATGCTTTCTTTCAGTGCGGCAATCTTGGTTTCTGCATCGGCTTGTTTCTTACGTTCCATGTCGATGACGTTAGCCGGAGCTTTGCTGACAAACTTCTCGTTGCTGAGTTTTTTCAGCACGCTCTGCAGGAATCCTTCCTGGTATTTCAGGTCGGCTTCCAGCTTCTTCAGCTCTTCTTCGACGTTGATCAGGTTACCCAGAGGTACGGCATATTCTGTTGTTCCTACCATGAATGCTGCTGCTCCTTCTGCTTTGGCTGCTACGGCATTGATTGCTGACAGGTTGCAGAGTTTGGCGATAACAGCATTGTACTTGCTTACCGGGCTTTCGCCGACAACTTCCAGGGTGAGGGCTTCTTTCTGGGCAATGTTCTTCTGCAGACGGATGGTACGGATACCTCCGATGACTTCTTTCACGGCCTCAAACTGGGCAATGATTGTTTCATCGTAGTTTCCGGCAACATTCAGAATCTGCGTCATGATGCTTTCACCTTCTTTGCGGTCATAGATGTGCTGCCACAATTCTTCCGTAATGAACGGCATGAACGGATGAAGCAGTTTGAGCAATGTATCGAAGAAACCGAGAGTCTTTTCGTAAGTTGCTTTGTCGATGGGCTGTCCGTAAGCGGGTTTTACCATTTCCAGATACCAGCTTGAGAATTCATCCCAGAACAGTTTGTATACAGCCATCAGGGCTTCGCTCAAGCGGTATTTGCCGAACAGGTCGTCCACTTCTGCTGCAGTTTTGGTCAGCATGGCGTCAAACCATTCGGTTGCCAGGCGTGCATATTCGGGCTGTTCGATGTCGGCTACTTCCCATCCTTTTACCAGACGGAAGGCGTTCCAGATCTTGTTGTTAAAGTTACGTCCCTGTTCGCAAAGTGCATCGTCGAACAGAATATCGTTTCCGGCAGGAGCAGAAAGCATCATACCCATGCGGACACCGTCGGCACCGTACTTGTCGATCAGATCCAGTGGATCGGGGGAGTTACCCAGTGACTTGGACATCTTGCGTCCGATTTTGTCGCGGACAATACCGGTGAAGTAAACGTTCTTGAACGGCATGTCGCCCATGTATTCATAGCCGGCCATGATCATACGGGCTACCCAGAAGAAGATGATATCCGGACCGGTTACCAGATCGGCAGTGGGATAGTAGTATTTGATTTCTTCATTGCCGGGGTTATTGATACCGTCGAACAGGGAGATCGGCCACAACCAGGAAGAGAACCAGGTGTCCAGACAGTCATCGTCCTGACGGAGATCTTCCAGTTTCAGACTAGGATTGCCGGATTTTTCCTGAGCCAGCTTCAGGGCTTCTTCAGGTGTCTCGGCTACTACGAATCCTCCCTGCGGAAGGAAGTAGGCCGGAATGCGGTGTCCCCACCACAATTGACGGCTGATACACCAGTCCTTGATGTTTTCCAGCCAGTTGCGGTAAGTGTTCTTATATTTGGCAGGGTAGAACTTCAGTTCGTCGTTCATTACCGGCGGCAGAGCCATATCTGCGAAATGCTGCATCTTCAGGAACCACTGCATGGACAGTTTCGGTTCGATGGCTACGTTGGTACGTTCAGAGAAACCTACTTTATTGGTATAGGCTTCCACTTTTTCCAGCAGGCCGGCAGCATTCAGGTCTTTTTCAATCTGTTCGCGTACATCGAAACGGTCCATTCCGACATACATTCCGGCAGCTTCGCTGATGGTTCCGTTGTCATTGAAGATGTCAATGCTTTGCAGATTGTATTTTTCGCCCAGCATGTAGTCGTTTACGTCGTGAGCCGGAGTAACTTTCAGACAGCCGGTACCGAATTCAATGTCTACATAGCTGTCCTCAATAACCGGAATAACACGTCCTACCAGCGGAACGATTACTTTCTTGCCTTTCAGCCACTGGTTCTTCGGGTCGGCCGGATTGATACACATGGCGGTATCACCCATGATGGTTTCCGGACGGGTAGTGGCTACAACTGCATAGCGGCGGCCCTGTGCATCGCGGTGAACGATTTCACCTTCAGCTCCGGTTTCTCCGCTCATATCGTCGTTGGCAACATAGTAGCGCAGGTAATACAGCTTGCTGTGTTCTTCCTTATAAATTACTTCTTCGTCAGAAAGGGCAGTCAGTGCCTTGGGATCCCAGTTCACCATGCGCACGCCGCGGTAGATGAGGCCTTTGTTGTACAGGTCTACAAATACCTTGATGACGCTCTGGCTGCGTTTTTCATCCATGGTGAAAGCGGTGCGGTCCCAGTCGCATGAAGCTCCCAGGCGGCGAAGCTGCTTGAGGATGATGCCTCCGTGTTCTTCTGTCCATGCCCATGCGTGTTTCAGGAATTCTTCACGGGTGAGGTCGGTTTTCTTGATTCCCTGCTGAGCCAGTTTGTTGACAACCTTGGCTTCAGTAGCAATGGAAGCATGGTCCGTACCCGGTACCCAGCAGGCATTCTTGCCCATCATGCGTGCACGGCGCACCAATATATCCTGTATGGTATTGTTAAGCATGTGTCCCATGTGGAGCACTCCGGTCACATTAGGGGGAGGAATGACGACGGTGTAAGGTTCACGTCCGTCGGGTTTAGAACTGAAAAGTTTGTTGTCCAGCCAATACTGGTACCATTTTCCCTCCACGTCTGCGGGATTGTACTTACTTGCTAATTCCATGATTCTATTTCACTATAATAGTTGATATGTTGATTATCGTATATATTTGGCTGCAAAATTAATAAAACTAGTTGGATTATGAAAAATATTTGTACTTTTGAAGACCGTTGCGGGAGCTGGTCTTCAATCTGTTTCCTTTGTTTGATCTGAGGAAGAGCGGATGGAGGGACAGGATTCCGGATAGGATGGTGTAAAATAAATGGAGTTATGAAAAAACTGATATTGTGGGCAGGATGTATGGCCGGTCTGTTACTGGCGGCCTGCTCGTCTGCTGAGGACCGGAAATCAGGATCACTTGAAACCATTCCGGTTGCAGATGCTTTTGGTAACCTGCAGCCGTTGAAAGTATCTGATTTTCTTGGAAGGATTCGTTATGTAGCACTCGAAACGAATGACAGTGTGCTGGTAGGAGAGGGGGCTCATATCGGTCTGTTGCCGGGTTATATCCTGGTGACTGACGAAAAACAGGCGTTGCTCTTTGACAAGAATGACGGGCATTTTGTCTGTAAACTGGGACATTACGGAAATGATCCGTCCGGATATGCTTCTTCGAAAGTCTGGTTTCAGGGACATGACGGAGCGGTTTGTTTCAGGGGCTGGAAAGATGAGTGGCTGCGGTATGATTTGCAGGGACAGTTTCAGGGAATGCTGAAAATGAGTGAGAATGCGGCCTGCGCTTCGGTATCTTTGCTGGCTTCGGAGGAAGGATATATACAATATTTTAATAACGGGCTGGTTGACGGGAAAGAAGGACTTGTCTGGTACACTTCCGAACCCCGGCAGGAAGGTGATACTTTGTTACTTGCACAAGGGAAGCCGGTCAATATGAGTGACATCAAAAGTATCGGTGTATTCAAGAGTACACCTTGTCATTTCACGCAGAAAGGGATGTTTTACATTGTCAGCAATCAGGATCAGTCGAATGTCGTGCTGACCAATCCGCCGGTGTTGTGGCAGGAAGGTGAACAGATCCGGTTCATGCGTTACCGGAATGATACTGTATATACGGTTGATAAGTATCGGCTGACACCAGCTTACTGGTTTGATATGGGGAACCTTTCCGTGACGAAGATGAAGGAGGAAGATGCTTCTAAGGCGTTGGTACTTGGAAAAGTGGATGAACTGGAGAAAAGCATCTTCTTTGAGTGTTTTGATGCACTGGTTGAAGAGGATCACTTGTATTATGGAGTTTATAACCGCCGGAAGGGTACCGTGGTGATGGGACGCAGGACAGACAAGATCATGGATGATCTGACCCCGTTTATGCCGGTAGACTTTTCGGAACGGACAAACGCACACGAACTGGCCGGAATGATTGAGGCGGCCGATGTGCTGGAGTGGGTTGAAGAGCATGAGTCTTGTAAGGATAATCCGGAACTCGGTTTCCTGAAGACCCTGAAAGAGGATGATAATCCGGTGGTGGTGATTGCCCGCGAATAAGGACTTATATTATATAATGGTATATATAGTCTGTGATAATGGATTTTTAATGAATAGAACATGCATACAAGAGAAGAAAAACTGGAAGCTTTCGGGCGGTTGCTCGATGTATTGGATGAACTGAGAGTGAAGTGTCCCTGGGACAGAAAACAGACCAATGAAAGTCTGCGCCCCAATACCATTGAGGAGGTGTATGAGTTGTGTGATGCCCTGATGAAGGACGACCGGAAGAATATTTGCAAGGAACTGGGAGATGTGTTGCTTCATGTGGTGTTTTATGCCAAGATTGGCAGTGAGACCGGTGACTTTGATATAAAGGATGTTTGTGATAAGCTGTGTGACAAGCTGATTTTCCGTCACCCTCATGTATTTGGAGAAGTGAAGGCCGATACGGCGGAAAAGGTCTCTGAGAACTGGGAGCAGATCAAAATGAAGGAAAAAGACGGTAACAAGTCTGTCTTGAGCGGAGTGCCCGATGCTTTGCCTTCTCTGATCAAGGCTTATCGGATTCAGGACAAAGCCCGCAATGTGGGATTCGACTGGGAAGAACGCAGCCAGGTATGGGAAAAGGTGAAGGAAGAAATTGCCGAATTTGAGTCGGAAGTGGAAACTATGGACAAGGAGAAGGCAGAAGCCGAGTTCGGTGACGTGATGTTCAGTCTGATCAATGCAGCCCGTCTGTATAAAATCAATCCGGACAATGCACTGGAGCACACCAACCAGAAGTTTATCCGCCGCTTCAATTATCTGGAAGCACATACTCTGAAGGCAGGCAAGAACCTGAAGGATATGACTCTGGAAGAAATGGATGCGATCTGGAATGAGGCGAAGGCACAGGAGAAATAAGTCAGGAAACAGATAAATACGGCATGTGGAATGAACCGGAGACGGTTTGTTCCACATGCTTTTTTTTGTGTACGGGGATGACGGATTTGAAGATTTCGTAAGGGAATTGGAATTTGATTATCAGGGATAACCCGTTCCGAATTTGTTAAATCGTAAAAATATGTATCAGAAAATTTCTTTTATAATAAAGGAAGTCATATATTTGCCGATGCACTAAATAAAGAAAACTAAACTTTAACTAATATTTGAAAAAATAGTTAACCTGTTTTATTAAAGTCTTAAATCTATGTTTAAAAGATTCAGATCTGTCAGTATGCTGCTCTTTCTGGGCGGTATTTCAGTAGGTGTTGCACATGCAACTCCTTCGATGCTGGAAGCGAATGTCGTACAGCAAAGTAATGTGTGTAAGGGTGTTGTAAAAGATGCCCAAGGTGAAACAATCATCGGAGCTTCAGTCGTTGTTAAAGGAACGACAAACGGAACCATTACAGGATTCGATGGTGACTTTACTCTGGAAAGTGCCAAGAAAGGCGATATCCTTGAAATCTCTTTCGTCGGATATGTTTCTCAGGAAGTAAAATGGAATGGTGAACCTTTGAAAATTACCTTAAAGGAAGACACAAAAACACTGGATGAGGTGGTTGTCGTAGGATATGGTGTTCAGAAGAAGGCCAATCTTTCGGGTTCGGTAGCTTCTGTAGATAAAGAGCAGTTGCAGAACCGTCCGATTCAGAACGTGAGCAGTGGTTTGCAGGGTTTGATGCCGGGTGTAACCATTACCGGTACGAACGGTGCTCCGGGTATGGACAGTGGTAGTATCCGTGTACGTGGTACCGGTACTTTGAATACCGCTTCTCCTTATATTCTGATTGATGGTGTGGAATCTGAAACCATGAGTTCCATTGACCCCAATGACATTGAAAGTATTTCTGTTTTGAAAGATGCTGCTTCTGCTGCCATCTATGGATCTAAGGCAGCGAACGGTGTTATTCTGATTACCACCAAGCGTGGTTCGACCGGCAAGCCGAAAATTTCGTATAGCGGCTATGTCAGCTTCCAGAATGCTACCAATATGATCGACCGTCTGAGTTCTTACGAATATGCCAGCATGTATAATCAGGCTTTGCAGGCAGAAGGTAAGGCTCCCCGTTTTACAGATGAAGAAATCCAGAAGTTCAAGGACGGAACAGATCCTCTTTATCCGAATACAGACTGGTATGACCTGGCTTACAAGACCGGTATACAGCACCGTCACAACCTGAACATTGCCGGTGGTACGGAGAATGTGCGCTATATGGGATCTATCGGTTATTTGAACCAGACCGGTGTGCTTCCTAATGCAGGACGTGAACAGTTCAATGCCCGTACGAATCTGGATATGAAGATCACCAAGCGGTTGAGTGCCAAATTGAACCTGGCCTATATCAAGAATGCATATGATGATGCCAGCTCTGCTTACTATGGAGGTAGTTCTGACCAGATTATCCGTCAGCTGAACCTGATCGCTCCGTGGATTGTAGCCCGCTACGATGACGGTACATGGGGTACGATTTCTGATGGTAGCCCGATTGCATGGCTGGATTCCGGTATGAAGGTAACACGTGACAACCACAACTTTACGGGTATGGCTTCATTGGATTATAAGATTCTGGATTGCCTGACCTTTACGGCAACAGGTTCGTATGTAAATAATATGCAGAACTATACTTATTTCCAGAAATTCATCCAGTACAATGCCAACAAGGCTTCCGATCCGAACTCCCTGGATGAACGCTATTATACCTGGAACCGTACAAACTATGACTTGCTGTTGAATTACGACCAGACTTTTGGTAAACATAACATCAAAGGACTGGCCGGCTGGCATACTGAAAAGTATAATTACAAGGAACTGACTGCTTACCGTAAAGATTTCCCGAACAATGATCTGACTGATATCAATGCCGGTGATGCTGCTTCACAGACTAACTCCGGTTATACCAGAGAACTGGCAATGCTGTCATGGTTTGCCCGTGTCAATTATGATTATGCAGGAAAGTATTTGTTTGAAGCCAATATCCGTGCGGATGCTTCTTCCCGTTTTGCAGAGGGACACAGATGGGGTTATTTCCCTTCATTCTCTGGTGCGTGGAGAATCAGTGAAGAATCATTTATGGAAGGTGCCAGATCTTGGCTGAGCAACCTGAAGATTCGTGCTTCCTGGGGTATGTTGGGTAATCAGGATGCTTTGAGTGACTATTATCCGGCTTTGAATACATATAATATCGGAGCCACTTATCCGTTTGGCGGTGCCTTGAACTCCGGTTATTACCAGTCTAGCTATAAACTGAGTACAATTACCTGGGAAAAGGCTACGACCTGGGGTGTTGGTCTTGATTTCGGTTTCCTGAACAATAAGATCAACGGATCTCTTGACTTCTATAACCGTAAGACTACAGGTATTCTGATGCAGGTTTCTGTTCCTACCGAATTTGCCTTGAATCCTTATACTGACAATGTGGGTTCAATGAACAATAAGGGTGTCGAACTGAATATCGGTTACAATGACCGTTGGGGAGACTGGACATTCGGTGTTGCTGCCAACTTTGCTTACAACAAGAATGAAATCCTTGACCTGGGTGGTGCTGACTATCTGGATACCGGCTATAACCAAAGAAATGCTGTCGGCCAGTCTATTAATGCTTACTATATTTACAAGACTGACGGTTTCTTCAATTCACAGGAAGAAGCAGATGCCTTTACCGCTAAATATGGTAATCCGTTTGGTGCCGGTGGCTTCAAGGCTGGTGACCTGAAATATGTGGATACCAATGGTGACGGTAAACTGAATGGTGATGACCGTGTATATACAAACAGTACTGAACCGGTTTATACATTTGGTTTGAACCTGACTGCCGGATGGAAAGGTTTTGACTTGTCTCTGATGTTCAACGGTGCAGCCAAAGTTGCCCGTCTGTTCGACTCACACGAAGTATATGGTGCCTTCTCCGGTGATGCCGGTCACCCGGCAAGCATCTGGAAGGATGCCTGGACCGAAACCAACAAGGATGCTTCCATGCCGCGTATCTTTACAGATACAAACTCTCCGAGCAGTTCACGTAGCGCACAGTCTACTTTCTGGTTGCAGAATACGAACTATCTGCGTTTGAAGAACCTTCAGTTCGGTTATACCTTGCCGAAGAGCCTGCTGAGCAACTGGGGTGTTGAAAACGTACGTTTCTACTATTCTGTAGAAAACCTCTTTACAATTGATAATATGAAGATCAGCATTGACCCGGAAGCTACCAGCCAGCGTCTGTCTTCTTATCCGTTGCTGCGCACTCATGCATTTGGTGTTAACATTACATTCTAACTATAACTATTAAAAACTCATTTTGATATGAAACGAATTAAGCAATATATAATGTTTGGAGCGGCTGCACTGATGACAGCTTCGTGTTCAGACTTTTTGGATACCACTCCTTATGATGCTTTGTCTCCAAGCACTACTTGGAAGACTGAACAGGATGCCGAGAAATTTGCCATCGGATGCTATTCCGGATGGGAAGACGGAGGACGTCTGCTTTACATGGACTGTACATCTGACTTTGGTTACAACAATTTCTCCTGGGAAGGATACAAAGACCTGGCCAACGGTAATATGACACAGGCCAACAGCGGAGCCAGTTTTTATGGTTATACAACTATCCGCCGCTGTAACACATTCCTGAACAATGTGCAGAGCATTGAATTTGCTGATGAAGCAGTAAAGAAAGACCTGATTGCACAGGTGAGAGTGCTCCGTGCTTATAAGTATTTCATCATGAACTGGGCTTATGGCGGTGTGCCTATCATTGATAATTATGATACGGCTGAAGATGCTCAGGTTCCCAGAAATACGGAACAGGAAGTGCGTGATTTCATTGCCAAGGAGCTGGATGAATGTACTCCTGACCTGAACAAGATGCCGGCTGAAAGAGGACGGATTGCCAAGGGTGCAGCTCTGGCCTTGAGAATGCGTGAAGCTTTGTATTATGATGACTGGGCAATGGCAAAACAGAAAGCCGAAGAAATCATTGCCATGGGTGAATATGATCTGGAAGATGATTATCTGAAGCTGTTCCAGGTAGCAGGACAGGATTCTAAGGAAACAATTCTGGCTGTTCAGTATATTCCTAATACTTATACACTGTATACCATCGGACAGATGTATAACAATGGTGACGGCGGATGGTCTTCTATCGTTCCGACTTACAACCTGGTAGATACCTATGAAATGAAGAACGGTATGACGATCGATGAACAGGGTTCCGGTTATGATGCAACCCATCCGTTCAAGGATCGTGACCCCCGACTGGCTATGTCTGTTATCTATCCGGGTGCTGACTATGTGAAAGCCGGAGGTGCTGCTGCGGTATTCAATACCCTGGACAAGACCATTAATGGTGAAAGCAACGCAAACTATATGACTTCTGCTGATAATGCTTCCAAGACTGGTCTGACCTGGAACAAGTATCTGTCGCCGATTACCCAGTATGCAGATATCTGGAAATCCAATGCTTGTCCTATCGTGTTCCGTTATGCAGAAGTGCTGTTGACCTGGGCTGAAGCAGAAAATGAACTGAATGGTCCGTCAGATGAAGTATACAAGAAGATCAATAAGGTTCGTGAAAGAGCAGGCATGCCGGATGTAGACCAGGCTAAATATGCCACTAAGGAAGCTTTGCGTGAACTGATTCATCGTGAACGTGCCGTAGAATTTGCCGGTGAAGGTTTGCGTCGTGCAGATATCCTGCGCTGGAAGACTGCTGACGGTAAGATGCTGGCTGAAAAGGTGCTGAACGGACGTCTGGAACGTAGAATCGGTACAGTAGATGCATCTGTAAGTGATCCGGGATTGCGTGCTACCATAACTCTGAATCCTGACCCGACAGAAGTGCTGATTGAAAACCGTTCCTTCCAGTCGTTCCATCGTTACTTCCCGTTCAGTCAGGGTGATATCGACAAGAATCCGAAACTGGAACAGAATGAAGGATACAAATAAATCACTGATTCCTGACTAAGAAACAGGTAGTTTCAGGAAATCAATCAAAGGTGACAGGAGTTGTGTCAGACGGAAGGCACAGCTCCTGTTTTTTATGCCAGCAGGTATGGATTTCAGGAGAGTAAGAATCCTGCTTTTGTTTGGATCCGGGAGAAGTCGGGAGAAATTCTGGCGGAGGGTGAGCAGATAATGCTGATGAAATGATAAACCTGCCGGTAGTTTCCGAAAAAGAAAGGTATGGAGTGGAAACACTGAAAGCTACCTTTATTGTAACATTGATTGTGACAAGGGCTTTTTAGTATCCAGAGAAGGTTGGGGAAGTAGGGATAAAATAAAAGCAGGAGGAAAACCTTGGATAGCTGTTTTCCCCCTGCCTGATTGAATTTCAGATGAACGTTGTCCGATTAATGGCTCAGCATATCACCTGTAATCTTAGTGAACTTGTCTTGTCCTTCTTTACGCAGTTTGATGCTGCCGTCGTTCCAGTTTGAAGGCCATCCGCCGATGATGTGTCCCAGGAACACTGCCTTGATTTCGTGCAGACCTTTGGCCAGAGCTACGGATGAATCATGACGAGAGAAGCGTTTCACTTCACCACCGTTGTTAACCAGCAGTTTGCCGTCGATCCATACTTCTTCCAGATCAGAAGAAATGTAGTAAACGCCATCTTCCGGGATATTTACATAACCGGTAGCAACTGAAGCATATTGTTTAACGCCACGCATGGATTCCGGAGACGGTGTCTGTGCGGTCAGTGCGCGTGTTTCTTCGATTACCTTGGTTTCTCTGGGCTGAAGTTTTGCAGCTTCCAGATCTTTCACGTTCAGGAACATGCCGTCGAATACCTGCATGTTCAGGCCCGGAGCAGTCTTTTCCACTTCTTTAGCAGGAGCCAGTGTCTGTTTTTCTACCTGGATGGTACGTACAGTGCTCAGCTTGCCGGAAGGAAGTGCAGAAGCGATCTTCAGGGTTGTATTTTCAGTGAATGTCAGAGGAGCCGAGTAAACGGTTGACTGTGCAGTCGGTTCGCTTCCGTCGGTGGTGTACACAATTGTCATCGGACGTGAAGTGGTAAATTCCAGTGTAGCCTTGTCGGTGAAAGCCACGAAGTTGCATGAGCCGTTCGGCTGTTCCGGCATCGGAATGTGGTAATTTACATTGTGTTCATCCAGACGTACATAAGCGTTGTTGATACGGCGTTCGAAGTCTTTGTAATCCTTGCGGTCCAGATTGGTCCATCCGATTTCAGCAACTGCAATGATACGCGGGAAGGTCATGTATTCACGGATAGCTTCGCTATACATATATTCAGACCAGGTATTTCCCTGTACACCCAATACATAATCACCTTTACCCATGGCAGCCAGTGTGTCGGGTACCGGGTTGTAGCTGTAAGTCTTTTCCAGTGTAGTATAGCCGCCGATGGTTACCGGTTCGATCTTGGAATCACCCTGGTAAGCGTCCAGATACATACCGTTTCCACCCGGAGTCATGATAACCGTATGGTTCATGGATGCAGCAGCGATACCTCCGTCTTCACCTCTCCATGACATAACGGTTGCGCTCGGAGCCAGACCTCCTTCAAGGATTTCATCCCAACCGATGATTTTCTTTCCCTTTGTTGCCAGGTATTTTTCCATGCGCTGGATGACATAACTCTGCAGTTTTTCTTCTGCTGAATGATTCTTGTCGGCAGTCAGACCTTCCTTACGGATGCGCTGCTGACAGAGCGGACAGTTCTTCCAGCTTGTCTTCGGACATTCGTCACCACCGATGTGGAAATATTCGCTCGGGAACAGAGGTACCATTTCGTCAATAACATCTTCCAGGAACTTGAACATGTCTTCTTTACCCGGACACATGACGATGTCTTCCACGCCCCAGATGACACGCGGTGTTCCAGCTTCTCCCTTGCAGGAAAGTTCGGGATAAGCAGCAATGGCAGCCATTTCGTGACCCGGAAGTTCCAGTTCGGGAACTACAGTAATGAAATGGTCGGCTGCATATTTCACGATGTCTTTGATTTCTTCCTGAGTATAATATCCGCTGTGTTCTGTTCCTTCGCCTTCGACACGTTTGGAACCGATTTCTGTCAGTTTCGGATATTTCTTGATTTCGATACGCCATCCCTGGTCGTCTGTCAGGTGCCAGTGCAGGCGGTTGATCTTGAAGAGTGACAGTACGTCAATAAACTTCTTGACATTTTCTGCCGGCATGAAGTGACGGCAGGGATCCAGCATGATTCCGCGATAGCCGAAGCGGGGTTCATCCTTGATGCTGACTGCCTGTGCAGTCCATGCAATTCCACTTACTTTCTGAGCACTCTCGATTTCTGCAGGCAGCAGCTGCATGAAAGTCTGCATACCATAGAAAAGGCCTTGAGGAGTCTTTGCGGTTACGTTGACAGCATCGCCGGTAACATCCAGCTGATAGCCTTCATCGTTTACGTCCAGTGATTCATCCAGTTTCAGGGTGATGTTTCCACTTTCGCCTACGGTAATGTCATAACCGGTGGCGGTTCTCATTTTAGCTGCAAAAAATTCTGCAATGGTTTTGGCTTCGGGTGAAGCTGCTCCCAAAGAAGTACTTCCTGAAAGACGGAAAGCACCTTGCTGTTGTACGAGACTCTGAGGCATCGGAATGATGTTGATGCCTTCATTGTAAGACTTCACTTCACCGGGCTGGCCGCTACAGGCTACCAGTAAACTGAAAGATGCACTTGCGCAAAAGGTTAATAAATGATTCTTCATACGAATGTGTTAGATTAAAAAACAATTTCTCGCCAAAGTTAGGACAAAGAATTAAGATATGAAAATAAAGGTTTGAGAAAAAAAGGAAAAGGAAAGATTCCGGAAGAATGAAGGGTATGATTCTAATAAAAATCCTGTCATTCCCCTTATAACCGGAGAGTGACAGGATTCCTGCATGCTGTTTCTGTTATTTTTGTTTCCGCGGCTGGCCTTTCAGTAATTCCCGGTGGAATTTCATTTCGGCTTTCTGAACCTGATAAATTTTTTTGGCCGACAGGAACTTTTTGTATTTCTGGACATATTCCAGTTCCAGCTGATCGGTTGCTATCCGTGCCTTGATCACGTCTTCCACAATCTTGGCGTATTCGGTTTCCGTGGTATTGGGATCTTTTCCCTTGCGCATTTTCTGCCAGGCTTCCTTGTTTTGTTCCTGCTTCTTGTCCTGCAGTTCAAAATAAAGCGGGAAGAACCTGGCTGCTTCCTGCGCATTCAGTCCCGCCTTTTCTGTGATAAAGGCCTGCTGGCGGCTGCGGAACTCCTCTTTGCTGAAATGCCCTTTCTGTGCATGGATTCCAGTCAGACAGCAAAGAGCCATCAGGGTGAGGATATAGAGTTTTCTTTTCATGGGTCAATGAATTAATTATTGATAAATTTCTGTATTTGCATCAGTCAGGTATTGGTAAAGCGTATAATCATCCATCATGGTCTGGTTGACAATGGGATCAATATATTCGTCCGGAATTTCGGAGAAAGTCTCTGTATGTCCGTTCTGGCTGGAAACCGGATGCTTGGATTGATTCACCATGACGCGTACGCCGAACATCAAGCCACAGAACATGGCAGCCATGTAGACCCACGGTCTTACACGTTCCCACATGGTAACTTCGGGCTGAGGCTGGCTTTCTTTTTCCGGAAGCTGTTCCATCACTTTGCCGGCAAGATTTTCAAAATACCCTTCCGGTACGGTAAAGGGATTCGGAGCGCCGTATTTTTTTCGTAATTCGTTTTCTTCCTTCATGGTTGTTGTTTTTATGTATGTATTACTAAGATATGATTTTGTTCAAAAGGTTTAATCGTGCTTCTCGAAAAATTCTTCAATTTTTTTCACGGCGTGATGATAGGAGGCCTTCAGGGCCCCGACGCTGGTACCCAGAATCTCTGAAATCTCTTCATATTTCATTTCCTGAAAGTACTTCAGGTTGAAGATGATGCGCTGTTTTTCCGGGAGCTGAAGAATTGCCTTCTGGAACAGTTTCTGGGTTTCGTCACCATCAAAATAAGGATCGCTTTCCAGTTTGTTGACCATAACTGCTTCCGTATCATCTATGGAAAGCTGGTCTTGTGCCCGTTGTCTGTTCAGGAAATTCAGGCACTCATTGAACGCGATCCGGTAGAGCCAGGTCGAGAGCCTGGCATCTCCCCGGAAATATTCCAGATTACTCCAGGCCTTGATGAAGGTATTTTGCAGCAGATCGTTGGCATCATCGTGCGAAAGCACCATACGCCTGATTTGCCAGTACAGTTGTTCGCTGTAGGCTTTGACCACCTGCTCAAATGCTTTCCGGCATTTGGACGGATCCTGAAGCTGTTGGGCTATTTCTTGTTCGTTATAGTTGCTCATGACAATGAATAGATGCTTTTTTCTTTGTCTGGTTTAATGGGTTTTGTTTTTATTAACTTCCCGGCTTTCCCTTCAGAGTTCGATTTTCAGGTTTTCCTGTGCCAGAATGGTTTGCGGGAAAATGGCTGAAGCTTCTTTCAGCAGTAGGCTGTCATCTTCATAGCGTGCTGAGAAATGTCCGATCATCAGTTGCTTCACTCCGGCTTCCCGGGCGATCAGTGCTGCCTGTTCTGCGGTGGAGTGTAGGGTAGCCTTGGCCCGTGCCAGTTCGGAGGTAGTGAAAGTCGCCTCGTGAAAAAGCAGGTCGACACCTTTGATCTGTTCGGTGATGCGTGGCAAATAGCAAGTATCCGAGCAGTATGCATAGGTGCGGGGCGGGTCGGAAGGGATGGTGAGCCGTGCATTGGGAATTACGGTTCCGTCTTCCATCTGGTAGTCTTCTCCGTTCTTGATCCGGTTGATCAGATAGAGAGGAATGTGATAAAAATCAATCATCTCGCGTATGATGTGATTGGGAACCGGCTTTTCGCGGAACAGGAAACCGCAGGTAGGCAGCTTATGGCGAAGAGGAATCGTTTCTACACTGACGGAACGGTCGTCGTAGATGACGGCCTGTTCTCCGGGATCAATCGCGTGGAATACCACCTTATAAGTCATTCCTTTGCAGAAGTAGTTGAGTTGCGGAGCGAGCAGTTTTTCCAGTTCGGCATGGGCATAGATATGCAGGTCGGCAGTACGTTCCAGCATTCCGAAGGTAGAAATCAGTCCCATCAGGCCGAAGCAATGGTCGCCGTGCAGATGGGAAATGAATATGTGGTTCAGTCGCCCGAAGCGGAGTCGTGACCGGCGGAGCTGCACCTGAGTGCCTTCTCCGCAGTCGATCATGAACAGCTTTTCGCGGATGTTTACCACTTGCGATGTTGCCGAATGCCTCAGGGTAGGCAGGGCCGATCCGCATCCTAATATGTGAACGTCGAACTTTTCCATGCCGACAAAGATACGATTTTATTCGAAAACCGTATTCCGCATGTCGCCGGTTTCTGCAAATGCAAGATGCATTTTCAGTGCGTTGCGCAGGGAGAGGGGAGTGTGACAGGATGTTCCGTCCGACAGTTTCACGTAGTCCCACAACAGCTGGCGGTAGTCCGGGTGAGCACAGTTTTCGATGATGCATTCCGCACGTTGCCGCGGCGATTTGCCCCGCAGGTCGGCTACGCCCTGTTCCGTGACCAGGATGCGCACGTCGTGTTCGGTGCTGTCGGTGTGCGAAACCTGAGGCACGATGGAAGAGATGAGTCCGCCTTTGGCTGTCGACGGTGTCGTGAAGATGGACAGATAGGCATTGCGGGCAAAGTCGCCGGAGCCGCCGATTCCGTTCATTATCTGTCTTCCAAGCACATGAGTACTGTTCACATTGCCGAAGATGTCAGCTTCCAATGCCGTATTGATGGCGATGACCCCCAGCCGGCGGATTGTTTCCGGATGGTTGGTAATCTCTTGCGGACGAAGCAGAATCCGTTTGCCGAGCGTATCCATGTTGTCATATAGCAAGTCCAGTTTGTCATCAGAAAGTGTCAGCGAACTTCCGGTGGCAAAGCAGATACGTCCGTCCAGCATCAGGTCGATGACCGAGTTCTGGATCACTTCCGTAAACATGGAGAAAGGAGGAAGCTGCATGTCGGCTCCAAGCGCTCCCAGTACGGCATTGGCGATGTTGCCCACTCCGGACTGAAGTGGAAGGAATTCGTGGGGAATGGCTCCTTTTTTCCATTCCCGAACCAGAAAGTCTGCCACATTGCGTCCGATCTGAAGAGTCGTTTCGTTTTGCGGAGTAAAAGGAGCTATGGCATCCCGTTCGCAGGTACGGACGACACCGGCTACTTTACGCGGATCAGCCTGAATACTGATTGTTCCGATCCGGTCGTTTACGCGATAAACAGGGATTTCACGCCGGTGAGGCGGCATATCCGGCAAGTAGATGTCGTGCATGCCCGTCAGGTGATCTTCATGCGCTTCATTAAGCTCAATCAGGATCTTGTCGGCCATTTCCACCAGTGTAGGTGAGATGCCTACGGATGTACTCAGAATAATTTCTCCGTTTTCAGTGATGGCTGAGGCTTCGATGATGGCTACATTGATTTTTCCCAGAAATCCATAGCGTACGTCCTGTCCGATCAGCGAGAGATGCACATCAAAATAACGTGCGTTATTAGTATTGATGGCTTCACGCATACTTTTGTTGGACTGGAAAGGAGTACGGAAAGAAACCGCCTGTACTTCTGCCAGTGCCTTATCTATCTGATTTCCCGTAGCTCCGCCTGTGATCAGTCCCACCTGGAAAGGATGGCCCTGCTCATGCAGTTCCCGGGCACGTTCGGCCAATGCTGCCGGAATAGCTTTTGGGGTACCTACCGAAGAGAATCCTCCGATTCCGACTGTATCCCCGTGACGTATGATGCTGGCAGCTTCGGCTGCCGTTAGAAAAGGATAATTCATAATTTAGCTGTCGTTGTATTTTTTTTCGGGCACAAAAGTAAAATATCACTTTATATTTTCAAATAAAAATACAATTAAAAATGCATATTATGCAGAAATACCTTTGAAATGGATAATAAATGTAATATTTATAAGAAAAATAAAGAAAAAAGCATTTAGAAAGAGGATTCGTTTTAAAGAAGGTATATTTGAATTTATTTGTTCAGCAAGTGCTTGCTGCCTGAGAAGAAAAGAGTAAAAAACGCCTGTGGAATGAAAAAAAATCCCGAATTCGTTTTGCAACTTCAAAGAAAGCAGTAAATTTGCATCGCTTTTCCAAGAGAGCGTTAGAGATAAAGCCGAAATAACTCAGTTGGTAGAGTAACTCATTCGTAATGAGTAAGTCGCGGGTTCGAGTCCCGCTTTCGGCTCATAAAAAGTCAAGGAATTAAGTCTGTTAAAGCTTGATTCCCTGACTTTTTTATGGATCAATTAATACTTCACTTTTAATTCAGATATTCTTATTTGAAGTTGTGTTACAGATAGATTATTCACATTGAGACTTATAATAATGTCCATCAATTTGAACGGCACAACAATCATATTTTATATTTCTTTAAGTCGTAATACTCGTTCATTCCTTCTATTGTATGCACAATGATATATAAATCGGAGGTTTTTTCATTGACACAGAAAAATCCTATTTCTTCATCAAAAGAATAGTGTCCGATAACGTTACCATCCCAATCAAGTTTAACAATTGTAAATGTCTCATGAGGAATATAAGAACCACCCTTTTTTTCGACTTCAACGTGACTCCGTTTTAAATAAAGGTAGTTTTCTGAAGGAAAGATAAAGGATGTTCCATTGTATCCTTCTTCCAAGGCAAGTGCTTCTCTTTCTTCATTTACCCTTGGGACTGGGTTTTCTGAAAATTGAATAGATTTCTTCAGGTTTCCTTGAAAGTCGTATAAATGAACTAAGTCCATATGATACATGGCAGTAACGATCACGTTTCGTTCTGGATTAGCTGCAATGTTTGTTGCGGAATAATAATTCATATTAGCTTTTAATCCTTCAAGGAAAGGTCTGTATTTTACCTCTTTTATTGATTGATTATTTTGGTCATAAATGAAAAACATATTTTGATTGGATGTTACATCTCTGCCAATAATGAGGTTATCGCAAAAATTCAGATTCGATGATCTGTATATTTTGTCTGGGAAAAATCCATTTCCGTTTAGCTGAAAATGATTTGCAGAATCCATTTTTATAGTGAAAAAACGTCCGCTGTTGGCATCTGTCAATAAAAGGCTGTCATTGTATAAATAATTGTTGACAATAAATTCCGGGTCGATAGCATCATTAGGTCCCATCCCTCTGTTCGCAAATTTTTAAGAGACGGATTTTGTATTTTTGTTAATGACTGTAATACATTTATCTGATTTTCGACTTGTTAAGAATAATAATGAGTCTTTCTCTTGTACTTGCAGTGGATACTCAGTATCAAATCTGAATATTAGTTCGCAATCTGTTAGTACCTTAGCTTCAGGCAAAGGGGTATAGATCGCATTATCACTTTCCTGACAAGAGTAGAAAATAGATAGAAGTAATAAACTGAACAATTTTTTTGTTTTCATGTTACAATTTTTTTTATTAGTAAAGAAAAGAATCTTTATATAAGGTTTTCAGCCTAAAATCCTCCTTCTTTTATCCTCCATTTTTTAGGTACGGATTGCGTAGAAAAGAATTCATAGACCTGAGAAATCCGAATGATCTGTGCCTGAAAGGCCATAAGTAGTTTCCCTGATTATTTATAACTCCTTCAAATCAATATAATACACCTCATCTGTATTCATATCTATCGTATATAATCGTTTTCTTACCGGATCGCTCCATACACGGAAAAATGATTTGTCGGTTGTAAGCTTATAGAGTAAATTCCCGTTCCAATCAAACACATGTATCGTGTTAAAGATAGGTACTTCTACCCCAAAACGGTCGTCCCACGGTTCTTTGCCCCAATAAGTGGCGTAGATGTAATTATCATCGGCATGTACATGGTTATAGAAAACATTCATAGATTCCATAGATGTTTCCAAAAGAGAAAAGTTGGGATTGTTTTTTATCCGGTAACTGGTAATTTTGCCTGTTTGAGTGTCTATGATATTTATTTGAGGTAAATGTCTCATGACTTGTACAATTTTTGAACCGTCGGGCTTTATTGCGTCCCAAGTATAAAAAAAGAAATCTAACGGACTCTTCGCATTGGGATTTTGTATTGATTTTGTTTTGTAGATAGGAAAATCCTGTATCAGTTGGTTGGTGTAAATCGTTCGTTTTTCATAATGAGGAGTGGTTGCCTCTTGCGAATTTATTTCTTCAGCAGGCTTATAAGCAAATAAAACATTCTCAATCTGGTAAAATGAAAAAAGGATGTGATTATTATCATAAGGAATGATGGTATCGTATGTTGTTGTACCTTTTTTAATAGAACTACTTAAATCCCAAACAAGTAGCTTTTTTTCATTGGGAGCATGCAACAATGTCATTAGTTTATCATTCTTCTTAAACAATTGCGAGATACAATTTGTGGATATTATTTCTTTATTCCCTTGTCCTTTTTTACAGAAATAACCAATTTCTTTACCCGTGTCTATATTGATGATATTAAAAAAGTGCTCGGGATAACTCGGACTCCAGCAGATCAATAAGGAATCATATGCTGCGATTATTCCTGTGGCAATTCCTTTTATGGGTACATGCGTACTATTGATATTCTTTGATATAACATTCTTGACATTTACCTCCTTTATTTCGCCATTGAAATATTGGCTGTCAATGTCGCTACAGCAAGGTAATAAGCTAATGATGATGAAGATGATTACTATTTTCATAACTGAATTTATAATGATGATAGGATTGTGTACTTTGCAGTTGGTCACATCCGGATGCGGTAATCGGTTGTGTCCGTTACAAACCGGGTGAATACCGGTTTCTCCGGGAAACGGATTTCTTTTCCTTGCCATTCCTTGACCAAGTGGAGAAGCTGTTCTTTCTTGTTGTCCTGACAGGAGGCAAGGAGAAGTAAGACTAAAGATAGAATTGTTGTTTTCATGATATTAAAAATAAGTTGTTTATAATTCAATTTCAATAATGCTGTTTTCTGGATTTTGAACAATCGCATAGAATGTATTGTCTTTACCAGATGCAGCCAAATTATAACGAGGCATTCCCAAATTAACTATTTTAACTAGATTAAAATCATAGTCATAAACTCCTACAGTATGCCGCTTGGGTGAAGTTTGGCTTTTGTCATTACCTGTATAATCTGGGTCGTTCATAATACTAATGATGAAGTCTTCAGTCAGACAACACCCAACCAAACAATTTTTCCCGCCTTCTTTGACTTGCATTTGGTCTCCATTTATTGTGTATTCAGGATTTCCAAAAGTTCTTTCATTTAGTAATGATATATTAGAAGAGGTTACTTTAAATGTAGCTGCATAAGGAAGTACTTCTAAATAGAGTAATAGTATCTGATTTTCATGGTTATATACAATTTTCCCTGAATAGAAATGTTCCCGGTTTGCTATATCTGAAGAGAAAGGTAATTTACCAGCAGATGCTATTTCTTTTCCATCGGGTGAATATAACGTAATAACATGATCTTTTGTAGGATCATATGTTATGAAATTTCCATTTTTACACAGTTGTATAGATTGATTTTTTCCGTTGAAAACATTAAAGCTCCTAAATTCTTGTTTAAACTGATTTTCGGAAGAGCTAACAGCTGTTTGAAATGTTCCATATCTATTCCATGTCAAGAACTTATTTTCTCCAAAAGGGATACATTCTGGTAAAATAAATTCTTCTGGACCATTTCCAATCTGACCTACTTCCGATACAAGATGTCCTTTTGTATCGTAGATTTTTATAAAATTAGATACTTGTCTAGGATCTTGTAATACCAAGTAATCACCAATACAGATGAAACTTGCAGCACTTTTAATGAATAAGCTATCAGTTAGTACTTTTGGGGATACTTGGATTCGTTCTGTTTTTACTGGTTTTTGACTGCAAGAAATACAAAAAATACAAGCAATGAATATATTTAATAATTGTAGTTTCATAATGTCTTTGTAATGAAAGGATGAAAAAATAAATGAGAAAAGACAAAAATTAAAAGTAAAATCATTACATAACTTTTGTCTTTTCTCGTTTAATAGATTTTACTTAGTTACATAAATCACATGAACAGTCTGTTTTCATGAGATGATTCGTTTAAAAATCTTTGACTTTGATTCTTAATAATACGGGGTTGTCATCTTCTTTTAACGACGAACAGATTTGATCCCAGGCCGGATATTTCTGTTGAAGTGTTTCCCGGTCTGCTGCAGATAGACGTTGATATCCCTTCATTAAAATGCGGGGGCTTATTTCCCAAATGATGTCGTTCCCATCCATATTATGCGGAATCCGTTTGCCGGTAACTGTTATTACATTTCCTTTGAGATACATATCATCTACAAGTTTTTTGGCGGTCATTATTTTCTTTGACCGCTTTGAATAGAGGGATAAATAACCTTTGTAGGCTTTGTCTGTAATTCCTATATAGAGAAATTTGTCTCTGATTCCGAAGGACGCAGTTTTTAAATAATCACCCAAATGGCTGAGCTTTTTTTTCCAACTTATTACGTCGTCTGTTGGTTCAATTGGTATATCCGGAAGTTTTTTAGGTGTATAATCAATGTAATAGGACGGGGTTATTTTACTCAAATCCGAAGAAATCGAATAAATAGTGTCACAATATGGATAACTTAAATAGAAACAACTGTCGGTAGAAAAAAGAGCACGCCATGTCCTGAAAAATTGACTTTTTTTGACACCATCTTCTCCCGGATCAAAAAAGAAGTCCTGTTTCCCTTCATTGTTTATTTTTGCAAGTAGATGTTTTTCTGGGAAAGTAAGAAAGATAAGATACTCATTATCCTTTGTAGGTAATATTTCGGTAGGAGAGAAGTCTCCTTCTGTAGGGGGAATTTCTACTTTTGTCTCATGCAGGAATTGACCTTCCGGATCAAAATACAGCAGTTTGCGGTAATCTGCAATGACAATGTGGTTATCATTTGCAATGGTAAAATCTTCGAATTGAATATATTCTCCCGGTCCAACGCCTTGTTTACTTATTTTTTGGATATATTTTCCGTTTTCATTGAAAACAAAAAGTTTTGGGTTTTGCATACCGTTCGTTGATCGGATATAATATTTACCGTTATTAAAAATGACTCGTGTAATTTCTCCGATTAAATTATCTTCTGTTGTTTCAAGGGGAATCAATTCGATGGTATCAACAAAAGCTGAGAAAGGCAGTTCCGCTGTATAATTGCTGAAGACAGGAATCGTTTCGATTGTACTGTTCTTTGTAGAATCTCCTTTATGTTGACAGGAGAGAAGGGAAAACGACAGAATGATGAAAAGAATACTATTTTTCATGATTTAAGTGTATTAAAATGTCCTTTATTCTGCTGGTAATTCCAACCAGCGATAGTAATTGTTGCGATAACTGCTGCTTGCATATAATGTCCATTTCCGGATTGACTCTCACACTATAAATAGTACCGCCCGGATCTATGACAAAATAGCATTTCATGCTTCAATCCCTGATTTAGCTTAAGGCATACCGTAAAATAAAGAAAGCTTCTTCATTTTGTAACTCTCCTTTTTTTATACAATACAGGTATCTGTCTTGATCTATACAAAAGCCGGAAGTCATTTCCTGCCCCACTTCCCAAACATGAGTCACCATTCCATTCCAATCAACTTGTACGATTTGATTATTCATGACATCATCTGTTTCACCATTTTTCAGACTACGACGAAAATAAGCATAACCAGAAGTTGCATAGCATTGAATATAACCCACATAATTTTTTCGATTTAATAGTTTACGAAACTGCTCCTCATTATTATCACCATCTTTATCTAAACAAATGACATTTTGTAGTTTTCCTTGCAAGTTATACACCTGGATCATATCAAAATAATACATTGAAACAAATATTTTATGCAAATTCAAATTGCATAAGACATTTGCACTATACATTAGCCATAAATTATCTTTCACTTTGTCTGTTAAAGTTGATGAAAGTTCCGGATACACAGGTACTTTGGTTATTTGGCTTGTGCGTAAATCACAGATTTGAAACAAAGAATTTTTCTCTCCAATATGTTTTCCCACCAAGTACTTCTGATTTAAATTCAGACTTCCCCATCCTAAATAATCTTCAGGCAATTTCGTAAAAGAGCCCAATGAATCAGAATATGCTACGAATTTGTTTCTTGTATTCATATCGTACATTTCAATACCTTTCAGTATTGCTTTATTCTCATAATTGTTACGCACAAATTCAGGAGAAAGAACATCCTCCGGACCATTCCCTACCGTCCCTATCCGTTTTAACAACTTGCCAGTCCGTTTATTAAATAAATGAATACAAGTATCTGCTTTGGCCATAACAACATATAATACATCATCATATATATCCATTTCCACAGGATACTCCTCCATCAATGTAAGGACAGTATCTGGTGAATTCAGCTTTTCCGCAGAAATCACTCTGCTACTATCTGTGTCAACTCCAGCTTCATCTGAATGAGAAGAGTCTCTTTTTGAGAGACACGATGAAATAAATACAAACAATAAAAGGACAGAAAATAACCGTTTCATACTCTATTATTTTATTATAAAAAACTTACAAGCAATAAGATGTTCCTGACCACCAATGGATATCCAGAGGATCATACTTACATGGAGTTCCACACTTTACAGCCTTAGGCTTATCTGCATCGTAATTTGCATTTTCCATGGCCAGATCAGATAATTCTATTTCTTTATTCTGCTGGTATGACCAACCAGCGATAGTAACTGTAGCGATAACAGCTGCTGCGTCTAATGCTTTTTTCATGATGATTAGATTTTAATTTATAAAAACAACTGCTTTGGAAAAGCAGTGATTCAATACTATAAAATTTTATTCGATATATTGTTTATTCTAAATATATTTTTCTTAGATCATATCCATCTTCATTGAAGGAAACTAAATAAGCGTTCTGCTCAAAAGAATCTACAGCTATTGTCATGATCATGCAATCTGTTTTTATTTTCTTAATAAGGTTTCCTTCCCAGTCAAAAATCAATATTGTATCAGTAAAAGGATGTTTTGGAGGAGATTGTTTCAAATCAGAACCTTTTGTCCCGCTTAGTAGAGCATAGATATGTTTTTGAGTGACATATATATCATCAAAACCAATTGTTGTATTATCACCCCATGTTACAGAAGAACCTGTATCTTGGAATAGAGAAGGATAGATAAATAATTGTTTAACAGACTGTATACAGGATTCTTCTATCTTGAATATTTCCAATGTTCCCCCGATATAAGTTCCTTGTACCCAATATTTATAATCGGGTCGATATTTTGTTTTGCATGCATATGTAAATACGCGAGCATTTCGCTCTTTATCTTCAACCACTTGTGGATAATCTTTATAAACATCATACAAACTGTCTGGCGAAACTAAAGCGAAGCGCATGTCATTTGTAAACCCTACCAAATAAAATATTCCTGAACGTTCTAATACAGAATGAATAGGATATTGATATACAGATTGAGGTATTTGGATAGATTGATAATAATCTGATTGCTTCTTTAAAAATCTATTTACATCATATTCCATAATCTTAGTTGCAGAATAGGCTCGGATTTTTCTATCCGAAGTGATAGTAAATAAATCGGTTAAATTTGGAATCTCCATGGGAGCATCTCCTTTTTTCGCTAAACAATCTATATACTCGCCGAAACGATCGTATACTTGTAAATACTCACTTCCTCCTAAGTCTTGTACAACAAAAACTGAATCCAAGATTTCCAAGCGGATTGGATAACGACATAATATATCTGACTTTATCAATTCTGATGGAGTAAAACACACCTCTGTCTCATCTATAAAATCTGACGAGAATTTATCTGTTAAATTATTAGAACAGGCAGATAAAATAAACAGGCCTATGATTATTAATATATTTTTTGACATTGTTCTGATCTTATTTTACTTTAGCAGATTGCTAGGACCTTATATGTCCTATGCAATCTGCTAAAAATTATTGTTGACAAGTATGAGAACCTTTCATTGTCGAGCCAATTGCTGTCCAATCTGCACCACATTTATCGCATTCAAAACTACAGATACCTAACAATCCTTCACAGTCAAGATTAGACTCTGATTCACCATTGGCCAACGCTTCCACGTTTTCCATGGCCAGATCAGATAATTCCACTTCTTTATTCTGCTGGTAATTCCAACCAGCGATAGCGACTGTAGCGATAACTGCTGCTGCGTCTAATGCTTTTTTCATGATGATTAGATTTTAATTTATAAAGAATATCGGTGAACCTTTCTTTCTACAAATCCACCCTTTATCAAGTGTGGTTGCACATGGCAGAAGATTCTGTATGCCATTCCGAAATTAATGTGTACTTTTGTATGTGTTTTGTCCGTTTTCTCCGACACAGGCAAAAGTAAAGTAGATTTGGAAGAGTACAAAATAAAAACGCCGATATTTTGCTGAAAATACTCTGAAATCTACACTGATCAAACACTGAAATTTTACTGATGATGTTAAATATCAGAATTATAACAAATTGTATAAAAACGATGGTAGCATGAATAGTAATATTTGTTTTGTATGTAAAGTATTTGGAATTGTTTTTGTAGGCTTGTTGGGGGCCTATTTTATGTGTTCAGGGCATAACTATGAGCAGGCAATCCTCAAAAACGCTAAAATTTGTTTTGAGGAGGCACTGCAGGAAGAAAAGAAAAATAGTATGACCCAAGTATATATATCATACGATGCTTCGAAAGCTACATGTACTTTAGATGAAGTTCTAACTTGGGCGACGATGGCTATGTCCATAAAAAAGGATAGTTGTCGTCAGGGGTTAGACAGTATATACCACGCTAAGTTAACACAAGCCGGATATCCCGTTCAAACCGCTATTAGCTATACATGGAATGGACGTACCACGGTGAGCAAGCCCAATTTGGATTTATCACACATGTACCCTGTAGGAAACAAAGTTTATTCGATGAAGCATGATACGATTCGGTTGCAAGCCTATGTACCCATCGCTTTCGTGCATACGCAAAAATATAAATTCAGCATAGGTTTGGGATTGTTGGTTGGCAGCATTTTACTGGGCTTTGGCATTTGGTGGATGACAAGAAAAAAAAGGAATATGGATGAGGCGGCTTCATTTTCGCAAAGAGTACTTATTGGTAAAAACTGTTATTGGGATTCACGGAGAGGTATTTTCTGTTGTGCAGGCGAATCTGTAATATTAGCCGGAATGCAGGAAAAGTTTTTTGACCAACTTGTTAAATCCCCAGATTACGTTGCGATGTATCAAGATTTTTTAGTTTTCTATCCAGAACAGGAACTTACTAAAGCTACAATAGATAAAATCCAACACACCATGCAAACTTTGAAAAAAAATCTGAAAGCATTTCCTGTGGTCATTGAGCCTATTCGGGGTAAAGGTTATCAACTTTGTTTTAAGGTAGAGGAAATGGCAGAATAACTCAAAACCGGGTTATTATTATCCAAGCTTGTAGTATATAACCGTTCGCCTTGTAATGCCAGTCCGAACACTGAATGATCTAGCACTAACTTTCGCAGCGGTTTCCCTTCCTGCATATTCCGTATCCGCTCTTTAAACGAAACCCCGTCGAAAACTGCATGAATGCAGCTGTCGGCTACTTTCTACGTTCTTTTGATTCAATCTTTACTTTTCTTCCATTCTTTCACCTTCTCCCTCATTTCCCGGATGGCTTGACTTTCTACTTTGGGCTTTTTGTGCCAGACCGAATCAGCCATCTCTTGCCGTTTATCCGGCTGGTAGAAATCAGGTTCTGCATAGAGGTTGGCCAGCAGGTAATACGGATAAATGCGTTCGGGCAATATGTCAATCGCGTGCAGCAGTAGTCTTTCGGCTTCGGGATAGTTGCCGGCTTCTTGTTCGTTCTTTGCCAGAACATATCGGATCATGGGATCGGAACTGTAACGTACGGCTTGCCGGAGATATTGGCTTGCCTCTTCCAGTCGTTGGCTGTGATTGAGGCATTGAGCCGCTTCGAACAAGTATCTGGGATTCTGTTTCAGTATGTCATAAAGTGCGACATATCCTTCGGTGGCAGCCTCGTAGGCTTTGTTGTTGTGTAACAACTTGAGCCGGTTCCATTGTTCGTAGGCCTTGTAGCGGTCTGTCGCCGATGTGCACACGAATAGGCTGCATACAGCCATGACGATCATCCCTAATCGTTGGACAGAAAGCCAGTTGTTTTCTGCCACATATCCTGTCGGAATGGCTAATGCACACAGACAGACCCAAAGAATCCAGAAGTCCGGAAGTTGTAAGGGATAGGAAGAGAAGGCGAAGATGGCAAAGGCTATCAACGCTCCGGAAATCCCGGATTGTTTTGTCCGGACAGCCAGAAAGAAAGCACCGCCACCTACCCCCAGGAAAAGCATTAAGGGGAAGATTCCTAATTCTACTGCAATTTGCAGGTATTCGTTAAAGGCATATTCCGGGCATCCGGCCACCCATTTTTCCTGGCTGGAGGCATGTTTCAGGTAGCTGGCCTGGGCTTCGGCGAAAGCTTCCGGGAAATGTCCCACTCCTACGCCCAAACCCCGTTGTTCCCGGATGATTTGCGTAGAGACCTTCCACATCAGCAGGCGTCCGTCTGCGGAATCTTTCTTGAGATGGTACATGCCATAAGCCCCTCCGGCCAGCAGTAATACACTTGCCAGTAGCATGGCCGCGATTCGTTTGGGATATTGACGTGTATAAGAGATGATGGCGGCTTTATAGTAGCTAATCAGTACCCAGGCAGAACCGAGCAAAGCAGCAATCCAGGCTGAACGGCTTCTCCCGGCAGGCAATACAACGCAGATGACCAGCACGCAAAGCCAGGCATAATGCCCTGTTAGTTTACGGTTGTGTAACGCCACATGTAAAGCCCAGGGCAACAGGATGGCAAGGAATCCGGAATAGGGACCCGGATTGAAGAAAGTGCCGGTCAGGTTAAACAGGGCATGGTGGGAATACGTGAAACCATATAGCTGTGCCATGCCGCTGATAGCTTCTCCAAGGGCGACAGTCAGCCATAGACGAGTGAAGAGTTCCCTTGTTTCGGGGCGGAAGAGGAACAGGAGGCGCAAGATGAACCACAAGACCAGTAATGATAACAGGAAGGAGCATTTGCCAGACAGGACATTCCCGTCAGAAAAGCAGGAAAGGCAAGCCCATCCGATGAACAGGCTCCAGGCACCATCCACCCTGGTGATGCGTAATCTTTTCCGTTCGATCAGGTAACCCAGCAGACAAACAGAACCGAGTAAAACGACCAAATAAGTCCAGAATGCCCGGCCCGTGACCAGTCCGTCGGCCAAGTTGTCGGCCGAGACGAACGAGGTAACTGCCAGTGCCAGGCAAAATAGGCTGACAAACAATAATATGAGATAATTCATTAATCTATTCATGTCGTACTTTATGATTCTATTTTACATCTAACAGAAAACGGTCCCACCGGAATCGATCTGTATAAGGATCGACCGATTTCCATACTTTCCATACTTTCCCGACAATGTATTCTTCGGGCAGTAATCCCCAGTAACGGGAGTCTTGTGAATTGATGCCGTTGTCTCCCCCCATGAAATAATAGTCCTTCCTGAAACGGTAAGTCCGGATGGGATGCCCGTCCAGAAAGACGGTCGAGTCGCGGTAGGAAAGCGTTTTCCCTTGCTCCCATTCGATTACCTTTTTATATAACAGGAATTTGAAACGGTCCATGCCGACTTCCGTTCCTGCTTTGGGTATGTAGAGTGGTCCGAAATTTTGCAAGTTCCAATTGCTTTCGTTGTAAGGGAATGTCTGGAAAACCCCTTCCGGGAAATCTTCCGGTTTCATCTGTCCGATGCGATGTTGCGCTTCCCGATTTCCCAGGTTTTCTTCCGTCCTGTTGATTTGGTAGATACCGTTCCTGATGGAAAGGGTGTCTCCCGGCAAGGCAATACAGCGTTTGACATAGTATTTGAAGAGGTGCATCTCAATCTTTTCCCACGTGTGAGGATGGGGAAAATGAAAGACCAGTACGTCATTGCGTTGTATGTCGTATAATCCAGGCAAGCGTCGGATGTTTACCCGCTTCCCTTTGAGTGCCTCTGTCAGGTTGAACAGCCTTGGCCCGATCAGGAGCTTGTTGACCAAGACGTAATCTCCCGGAACCAGCGTGGGTTCCATCGAGTCGGTTGGTATACGGAAAGACGCATACACAAAGACCAGCAGGAAGAGCCACAGGACAACCAGTCCGGCAGCAGCCAGAATCAGGTTGCTCAACCAGTCAATGCCTTTCTGTATCCATTTTTTCAGTACCATTGTATCATTCCATTTTTATACGTGAATATTCGGTCCTTCGTTCCTTCGATGCGTACGCGGTAAATTGTACCTTGCGGTACGTCGTTGAATGTCAGTGTGCCTTTCTCCCAGCGTTGTGTCCCGGCTGTTATCCAGGCATCGTCCCAGTATTGGAGTACGATGTCTTTCTCTTGGATGAAATAAGGTTTCCAATAAGGCACGTAATGTATTTTTTTGATCAAGGAGGGATAGGGCAATTCCCAACATACGAATCCTTTGTCCCCGTTGGTTTTCCCGCGCCATCCGGTAGCTGAAAGTCCGTCTGTCATCCGGTCGGGATTGTCTTCGGATGTAAGCGGACGCAGGTTTGTTGAATACTTCAGGGGATGTATCGGTTCTTCCCCGTCATGTTCAAAGAAAGAGATTTCACAGAGGTTAAGCGAGTCTTTGGGTACTTCCAGACGGATATACCGGTATGGGGTATGGCTGGTTGTCTGTATGTCGTTTCCCCATGACTCCATCGAGTCGTTCAGGCACCCCAATGTGTCCGCATGGGCAAAGTTCTTGTCTGGACTTCCCAGCAGGCATGCCCCGTTCAATGTCCTTTTGGTTTCAATTACTTCGTCTGTAAACAGATAGGCAGTATAGGTGGAGACCGTTATGGGGGCAGTTTCTTTGTGAGGTTCCAATATCTGTTGTTTGCCATGCTTGTCCAGCAGGAAGGCAGATCCGGCAGGAGTCAGGTTCCCGTTTTGGTACAGCATGGGCAAATAAACGATGTCTTTGCCCATCCCTTTGAAAACGACGTTTCCATCCCGTTGTATTTTCCCCCATTGCACGGGCACCCATTGTTTGGCTCCGAACACACACAAATAGGCATATTTTATATCCTCCGGAATGGACTTTCGGAGTGACAGTTTCACATCAGCGGTCTGGAAATAAGCCTCGGATACATCCTTCATGAAAGGATTACGGAACAGAGGCGGAATGTCTTGCCGGTCGACTTCGGGATCGGCGAATGGTCCGTCCAGATAGTATTCGAAGGTGTGCCGATATACTTTGGGCAAGCGGAAACGTCCCCACAGCAAGTCGAATCCTTCGTTGTTGTAAATCCGTTTGTATTTCCAGCGGTCGGCATCCCAGAAAGGTTCGAACGGATGGGTTTCGCCGTTGACGATTACGCAGTTCCAGCTATGCCCTCCGGAGCGGTTTCCCCATTCGGGTACGAAATCGATGGCCGTGGCCATACCCAAGGCGGATAGCTGTAAACAGTTGTACCAGGCCTTGTCGTCGCACGATCCCCGTTTCACATATTCGAAGGTGGCGGCATTGTAGATGGGCATGGAAGCAGCCGCCCAGTTGTTGTGCATCAGGTCCGACGATCGTTCGTGCAGCGAGTCGATCACCTGCCTGAAGTCCTTGCCGGCATCGCTGAATAAATGGGCGTGCCGTTGGTAGAACACGTCGCGGCTGTTGTCGATGCAAACACCCTCGGCATAGCGGTAGGGCAGGATGTAACGGCAGAAATCCTCGAAAGGCGCGTTGCGGGTATAGGCATTTTCCTGCCAGGCTTTGAACGAACGGTCTATCTCCTGTATCAACCGGTCTGCCCGCATGGTTTGCACATCTTTGCGGGATTTTGGGAAAAAGAGCGATTGTCCGGATTCCTTCCAGATGCTGTCGATTTCTTGTTGCCATTCAGCGGGCCGTTCCCAGTTGTATTTTTTAGAAATGGCTACATGCCGGTCATAAAAGGGCTGAAACTTCCGTACATCCGTGGAGTCGTGCCCCGTGTGTCCGACCATGTTCTCAATCAGGAATCGGGCTGCCCGGTATTTCATTTCGTCGCCCCGATAGTGTTCCAGCACTTTTTCCAATTCCTTCCGGTTGTCGCCTGCGTATTCCAACGCCATGTCGAGCCTGTCTTTGGATTGGCAGGCTGTCAAAAGCAATAGAAGTATATAGACCGTTGTTTGTTTCATTGTTTAATGATGAACTTTATAATATTTGAAGAAGGTTTAGAGGCAACATATATAAATTATCATCATCTGTATATTTCTTCAGATACAACATATTATTAAGTAAGACCCCATCCAGATAAAGGGCATCCAATTGCAGCCGTTTTACTGGTTTCCCTTCCCAAGTAAATATATCAAGGTAAGTTTCTTCACCAGGATGTTCTGTATCTTGGTTGAGCATATAGAAAAAGTTATTATCAGTATTGATACTTTTCATGTAGCAAGCTCCATCTGTTATGGGATTTTCTGGAGAATCTCCTTTATAATTGATCGTAAAGAGAGAATTGAATTTATTCTTTTCTCTGTCAATCTGGTAAACTTCTATTTGGTTAAACCGGATTCGTCCTACTACCAATTTGTCTTGTTGTACTTGGAAAGTTAAGTCGTAGGGCATGATTTTATTGTCAAAATACCCTTCGTTTACAGTGATACTGTCGTATGATTTTCCCGTATTTATATTTAATAAGTGTATTCCTGTTTCATGAGGGGAAGCCTTGTATCCACAATACAAAGTGTCATTGATGGCAAAGAAACGTTGGTAAAAACCTACATAGGGGCAATCCAGTTTCTGGGTGTCAAATGTAAGTGAATCCCCTTTATATTGGTATTTTCGGATTGAGTTACCATTCCATATTCTAAAATTGTTTTTTTCTGTACTTTGAACTAACATGGCTGTGGGTAAAAAATCTTCTGGCCCATTGCCATCTTCTCCAAATGAAAAGAATTTTTCTGAATTAACACGATCCCATAGAACAAAACAGGGTTCCATCAACCTGTTTTCTAATAAAATAAAAGAGTCCAATGCTGCCATATTCTCAATATTGCATAGCGTAGGCAGCTTGATGGCTTCAAGAGTTACCCGTTCGGTTATATTATCCCATTCGATTTGTGTGATAGGAACGTTTTTATTTCCTGTTTTTAAATTATTACAACTTGATAATAGGATGCAACACAAGAAAATCGTTAAATAAATTCTTTTCATTTCTCTATGATGTTTTTACCGTTTGTCTCTATTAGGTGTTAACCTACCCTTCCTACGAAGGTGAGGGTAATTTCTTTTTCGGTGATATTTCCGTAAATGGTGACGGTGCGGAGGAAATCGCCGGGCTGTTCGGCCTGATAACTGACGGTGATTTCCTTCGTCTCGCCCGGTTGTATTTCTTGCCAGTCATATCGGGCGGTGATACAGTCGCACGAGGTGGTGATACCTTTCAGTCGGAAAGTTTCCGTTCCTGTGTTGCACAGGCGGACGGTTTGCTCTTTTGTGCCGTTGGCAGGCACTGAGCCTAAATCGTATTCCAGGGTATCGATTTGTAGGCGTGTGGCGGGCAGGGAAGAGGCGGCGGCCCCTGTCAGTTCCTTGAGGTAGAGATCCCGGACAGACAGGTTGTGTATCGGGTTACCGATTACTTTCACGTGGTTGTCCCGGTCAACGAGGAAGCTCTGGAAAGTCATCTCTCCGGGAAAGTGGTTTAACTTATAAAAATGATTGTCGGTATCGATACAGACGGGCAGGGTGAAGTTATCCCGTCTTAGGATATAGCGTAGTTCATCATTGTCTTTCGATTGGAAAAAGAACAGGAAGGGGACGTTCCCATCCGTGGCGGAATCCACTTGGGCGATAAACTTTTTCCACTCCCGCAATTGCAGTTTGCAACTGACGCACCCGATGGAATCGACATAGACCACGACCTTATAGTCCGCCGCAGCCGGGATGCGGTAATCGGTTGTGTCCGTTACAAACCGGGTGAATACCGGTTTCTCCGGGAAACGGATTTCTTTTCCTTGCCATTCCTTGACCAAGTGGAGAAGCTGTTCTTTCTTGTTGTCCTGGCAGGAGGCTAGGAGAAGTAAGACTAAAGATAGAATTGCTGTTTTCATTGTATTAAATATAAAAAGTACATAATGCTATTTTACGAAAAGTATAATAGTCTTCTGTTTTTATTCGACCTGGCTTGATGTTGATTTGTTGAATTTTTTCTCTATCAATTTCAAATAGTCGGCAGATAATTCGGTGTTTGATTTATCGGTAATACATATATTGTTAATTGCTAGATCTTTTGTTACTTGAAAAGCCAAAGCATATTCATTGTATTCCGGGTATATATTGAATTCTGTTTTAGTTTGGTAAATTGTCAGATCGTTATTTGAAGTCAAATCCTGAAGAAACAGCTTGAAAGATCTTCGTTCTTCAAATTTACCAATGACAACGATATGTTCTTTACCAATCTTTTTAGACAATTCAACGAGCTTTTTTAAGAATGGTTGATAGCAAACCTGGCATCCTTGTTCTGAGAAATAGTAAATCAGTTTTTCTCCCTTGCATACATCTTTAAGTTCACAAGAGTCTCCATCGGTAGTGTATAAAGTATAGTTTTCCAAATTGTGTCCTTCTGCGAAATGTTGCAATTTAGAAAGAATCGTGATGTTTTCTAATACATAACTTTGTTCTGCATTTAAGTTTTGTAGTTCTTCGTTTTGATTCTTGTAGTTTTCGATGATTATTCTTTTGCTATGAACATCATATACTAGATAGATGATCAATGCGAATGACAAAGTTGTCAAGAATACGATTTGTCTTTTCATGAGATGATTCGTTTAAAAATCTTTGACTTTGATTCTAAATAATACGGGGTTGTCATCTTCTTTTAACGACGAACAGATTTGATCCCAGGCCGGATATTTCTGTTGAAGTGTTTCCCGGTCTGCTGCAGATAGACGTTGATATCCCTTCATTAAAATGCGGGGGCTTATTTCCCAAATGATGTCGTTCCCATCCATATTATGCGGAATCCGTTTGCCGGTAACTGTTATTACATTTCCTTTGAGATACATATCATCTACAAGTTTTTTGGCGGTCATTATTTTCTTTGACCGTTTTGAATAGAGGGATAAATAACCTTTGTAGGCTTTGTCGGTGATCCCTATATAAAGAAAGTCATCACCGGCTCCGATAGAAGAGGTTTTCAAATAGTCATCCAAATGGCTGAGCTTTTTCTCCCAACTTAAACAGTCATCTTTCGGATCAACTGGTATATCCGGAAGTTTTTTAGGTGCATAATCAATGTAATAGGCACTCGCAATCTTTTGCATGTCTGGAGAAATTGAATAAATGGTATCACAAAACGAATAGATCAAGTAGTAACAACTATCGGAAGGAACAAGCCCGCGCCATGTTTTTAGAAACTGAGATTTTAAGATTTCTTTTTCACCTGGATCAAAAAAGAAGTCCAGTTTACTACCGTTGTCATTTACTTTTACAAGCAGGTGCTTTTGAGGGAAAAGAGGAACTCCCAAATAGGCGTGATCTTTTGTTGGTAGTATTTCAAATAATGCAAAATCACCTTCAGCCCGAGGAAATTCACTCTTGGAAGTATACAGAAATTTACCTTCTGTATTAAAATGTAATAATTGTTTATAATCTGCAAGGACGATATGATCATCATTTGCAATGGTAAAGTCTTCGAAATCAAGATATTCTCCCGGTCCAACGCCTTGTTTACTTATTTTTTGGATATATTTTCCGTTTTCATTGAAAACAAAAAGTTTTGGGTTTTGCATACCGTTCGTTGATCGGATATAATATTTACCGTTATTAAAAATGACTCGTGTAATTTCTCCGATTAAATTATCTTCTGTTGTTTCAAGGGGAATCAATTCGATGGTATCAACAAAAGCTGAGAAAGGCAGTTCCGCTGTATAATTGCTGAAGACAGGAATCGTTTCGATTGTACTGTTCTTTGTAGAATCTCCTTTATGTTGACAGGAGAGAAGGGAAAACGACAGAATGATGAAAAGAATACTATTTTTCATGATTTGAATATTAAAGATGTTACTAATTGGTGTAAAGATCTGGAGTATTATTTCTCAATACTCCAAATCTTATTTTAGATACTCCAAACCCAATTAATGGATGTACGTGATTTTAACATGGAACTTGATCATGGACATTGCACCAATAGCCATCCTTTCTTTTACATATCTTGCATCCACTCGGGTAAGGTATTAGCTTGAAGTTATAATAATTTTCTATTTCTCCCTGTGCCAACGCTTCCACATTTTCCATGGCCAGATCAGATAATTCCACTTCTTTATTCTGCTGGTAATTCCAACCAGCGATAGCGACTGTAGCGATAACTGCTACTGAAAACAGTATCTTTTTCATAGATATAAAAATTTAAAATGTTTTAAAGTAATAACGAATCTTTCTTTCTATAAATCCACCTTTTATCAAGTGTGGTTGCACATGGCAGAAGATTCTGTATGCCATTCCGAAATAAATTACTACTTTTGCATTGCGCTTTGTCTCCTTTCTTTATAAGTGAATAAATCGGAGAGCAAGTGTGGGGAGTTGCTACTTTATCGGGATCGCCAATCGTAGATAGGTTTGCAACTCCTTATTTTTTTACTCTCCGTTTGGTCATTCGTCTTTTAACCATTCCACGTTATAATAATCATATCTAAATTCAACTTTTGCCCCTAAGCAATCTATATCGCCATAATTATAACAGCGAACATAATTCCCCTCTGTTTGTGCTAAAGCTTCTACATTTTCTAATGTGATATTAGACCACTTTACCTCCTTTGAAGAAAGTTTGTATTCGTACAAACCACATACACAAATAAGGATTATTCCTACATAAACTAGTGCTTTCTTTTTCATGAGACTTTAAACTTTATTATTGCATTTTGATTTTTTGCAAAATTATTGATTTGAAAGTTAAATAACCAAATAATTTTGTTTATATTTCGCGATATTCTTTGTCAAAGTTGTAATAGCCTATAACTTTGTAAGTTATACGGAATGAATTTATATGTCGTCAACAATTTGTCAACAGTCTAAAAGTAATAATGGAAAGAAATAAACAAGTAAGGGTATGTAAAATAGGCTCTTTGTGTAGTGTCTTTTTTTGGTTGATATTTATTGTAATAGTATTTTTATGGCAAAAGCAAAAACGAGAAGAAACCATGAGTAACCTTTTTGATAAGGCTATACAAATAGAAAAGTCTATTTATATTAAAAGGTTGATCAATGAGCAAGTTCATAGTTTTCCTACAGATAATAATATTCCTAAACATGAAAAAGATGAATGGATTGACCAGTACTATTTAATCCGTAGTGATCCTAAAAGAGAACGTTTGGATAGCATTTACTCTGCATTATTGAATGAAAACGGTATCAAGACGGATGTTCAAATATTATGCACGTTTGATAAAACATCGACCTTTACTGGGGCTATGAATCAAATAGAAAAAGCCGTAGCATTGCCTTCTGTTTCATTTTCTATAAATGACGATGAGGAGAAAAACATCGTCTTATCTCCCTATTATACTAATAACTTTTTGTGTGAATTTTTAATTCATCCTTACAGCTATTTGTCTTTTTTCACTTGTTTATTTATCTGTTTAGTTTTTATATGGTGTGTTTGGAAGATAAAAAAAACGGAAAAAGAATTTATTCAAATGGTAGATATTCCTGTACAAAAAATTAATTTAGATGAATCCAGTATTCCTTTGTATAATACCGGCTGGATATTTCATCATGCAGATGGTATGTTGAAAAACGAAGAAGGCCTAATAATACATTTAACTCCCCTGGATACCAAATATTTGGCAGCCTTTCTGAAATCAGAAAAGCATCTCCTTAGATACATTGATATTTGCCGATCAATTTATAATGAACCGTATGAAGATGAAAGTTGCGTGACTCGTGTGGATAAGCAACGTATAGGGCAAGCTATAAATCGCTTGCGTAAATCATTAGTAACCGTTCTTGGCATAGAAATAAGATCAATTAGGAATGGGTATGAGTTAAATGTTGTGCCCCTTAATAAAGAATAACCGGGTTATTATTATCCAAGCTTGTAGTATATAACCGTTCGCCTTGTAATGCCAGTCCGAACACTGAATGATCTAGCACTAACTTTCGCAGCGGTTTCCCTTCCAGATCGAATACATACACAAATTTCCCTCCTTTGGCCAGTTTTTTCCCTTCCTGCATATTCCGTATCCGTTCTTTAAACGAAACCCCGTCGAAAACAGCGTAGATGCAACTGTCGGCTACCAGAACCTCATTGAATCCTTTGATTCCTTTCGGGAAAGCTTCGCCGCCTTGCTGGGAAAAGACCGGTTCGCCGTTCGGTCCGAAAAGCACGGTGTGGAAACCAGTCTTCAGGTTGAAAATCTCAACCGTCTCGCCCAATTGCGTCACTAAAGCCAATACCTGGTTTTTCGGATTATAACTCATAAACGTACGCCATGCCTGCGCCAATGCCGGCAAACTTTCCCGCAGGCTTTCATCTTCGGTCGGGATGCTTCCTATGCTCTTTTGGATTCTGCCTTTGGCATCCAGTACATGATAGCGGTAACTCCCGGTATAGTCTGTCACCAAAAAGCCGGAATCTGTTTTGCAAAAGTCGAGGGTTCGCAGCAGTTGTTTGTCTAAAGGGATCTCTTCCATCCGTTCCGCTTTTTTATCGGCAACAGATACTTTCCAGCGGGTAATTTGTGCCCGGTTGGAGTCGAGTACCCAAATGGAATCCGGCGAACAGATCCGTATCCTTTCGGCCGAAAGGATTTCGTCAGGCCCTTCTCCGCGCTTGCCGAAAGGCGTAATCGGTTGCCAGTCAGGAAACGTAAACGCATATAAGAAATGGCTGTCGTTATGCAGATCCAGCAGGATTGCCAAACTATCTTTTATATCGATCCGATAGGGATAACGGAAAAATACGGAGTCGTTCCCGATTTCCTGCACACAAGATTCGTTGTATGTTTCCGGTAATTGTTCGTATCTCGGATATATATGTTTGGATGAATCCTGACAAGCTGTGAATCCGATAGCTATCCAAAAGAGGAAGAAAGAGAATTTCCAAGTTTTCATATTGATTTGTTATTTTCATTATGCAAAGTTAAGAAATAATCTGATAAGTTATTCCCGGTAGTCAAACGACCGCACGATGAGGCTTCAACGAGCGGTCGATTCAGCCGCATCGACCGCACGATTCAGTCTCAACGACCGCATGATGATCCGGGGAGGACAGAGGCTCTTGTGGTTCTTGAAAAAAGCCCGCGGGCTTTTAAAAAAATGTTTCGGCGAATCAGTGAAAAGAATTCGGGCTTTTGATGTAAACGCCGGGACGTTTTTCTGACCGGGGTGGGGCAGCAGGGGAAGTCCGTGGAGGGCTGTGCCTGGAGGAAAGAGGGTACGGATAAAAAAAGAATCAGATGGAAATCTTTCGATAACCATCTGATTCATCAGAGCGGAAGACGGGGCTCAAACCCGCGACCCTCAGCTTGGAAGGCTAATGCTCTATCGACTGAGCTACTTCCGCAAAGTCAGTGGGCAAGGATGGATTCGAACCACCGAAGGCATAAGCCAGCAGATTTACAGTCTGCCCCATTTGGCCACTCTGGTACTTGCCCGTTGCATTGCTGCAATGTTTGTTTCAAAAAAAAGAGCGGAAGACGGGACTCAAACCCGCGACCCTCAGCTTGGAAGGCTAATGCTCTATCGACTGAGCTACTTCCGCAAAGTAGTGGGCAAAGATGGATTCGAACCACCGAAGGCGTAAGCCAGCAGATTTACAGTCTGCCCCATTTGGCCACTCTGGTATTTGCCCTTTTGCAATTGAGAAGAGCTTTTCAACATTGCCTTTCTCAATTGCGTTGCAAAGGTACGATTTTTATTTTAACTTGCAAATAAAATCGATCATTTTTATTGCAGTAATTGCACATTCGTCTCCTTTGTTGCCCAATTTGCCGCCGGCACGGTCTTCTGCCTGCTGCATGGTATTGGTTGTGATCAGACCGTAAATGACTGGTACATCGCCGGTTGCATTCAACTGAGCTATGCCTTGGGTCGTTCCGGCACATACGTAATCAAAATGAGGGGTATCTCCGCGTACAACGCATCCGATAGCGATTACTGCATCGACTTTTCCGCTTTTAATCATTTGGGCAGAACCGAAAGTCAGTTCAAAGCTGCCCGGTACGGTTTGTACCAGAATGTTTTCGTCTTTTGCTCCGTGCTTTTTCAGAGTGTCAATGGCTCCTTTCATCAGAGCACCGGTGATGTTGCTGTTCCATTCGGATACAACGATTCCGAAACGCATGCCTGATGCATCGGGAACTGAATTGAAGTCGTAATCAGAAAGATTGTGATAAGCTGTTGCCATGGTGATAATAGTAATTAAATTTTAGAATCTGTGGTTTGATTATAATTACACGGATTAACAGGGAAGGATAAGAATATTCCGTGTTAATCCGTGTAACGGGCCTCTGTTTCTCCGGTTGCGGGAAGTCAGCGGCCTTCAGGCATCGGGCGTTTCTTATTTCAGTGAAGCGCGTTCGATGTATTTGTCAATGTCCATTGCCTGATATGAGTTGGCATATTTGTTCTTGACCTGCTTGTAAGCTTCTACGGCTTCAGCATTCTTGCCTTGCTTTTCAAAGATCTGTCCGGCCTGAATCAGGTAGATTGGGCTTAATGAAAGGCTGTTGGCGCGGTTGGCTGCCTTGATCAGTGTGGCGGCTGCCTTGTCCAGTTGTCCCATCTGTGCGTAGCAGTTACCGATGGTTCCCAGGATAGCCGGAGCAACGAGCTGGTCTTTGCCGTTGAACTTGTCGAGGTATTTCACGGCATCTTCATATTTGCCAAGCTGTGCATAGCAGATACCGCTGTATGCGTTTGCCAGATTTCCGGCTGCTGTTCCGCTGAATTCATCAGCGATTTTAAGGAAACCTGCATATCCCAGGCTGTCACCGTTCAGGGCCAGTTCATAGCTTTCTGCACCGAAATACTGTTCGCCTCTGAACAGGGCTTCAGATGCTTTTGCTTCTTTGGGCTCAGAGATAAAGTGTTTGTATCCCAGATAACCGCAAACTACGATAACCAGTGCCGCAACGGCTCCCAGTAAAACATTTTTGTACTTGATCAGGAATGCTTCTGAAGTGCTGAGAGCTTCATCAACATTCAATGGGTCGTGATGATGTTTTTGTTCAGTCATTTTTATATTCTTTTTTATTATTTCGTGGGTAATCCTATTTTGGACAGCAAAAGTAATTTATTTAAATGTATTAATGAAATTTGCGGGCAGGTTTTTTTCCCAATCTTGCTTTTATTGTTAATTTTGTGCTTCAAACAAGGACTTAATTATGTGGCTTAAACGCATCTCGATATTAAATTATAAGAATCTGGAGCAAGTGGATCTTGCTTTTTCACGTAAAATGAATTGCATTATCGGACGGAATGGTATGGGAAAAACCAATCTGATGGATGCGGTATATTATCTGTCGTTCTGCAAGAGTGCGACGAATCCCGTTGATTCGCAGAATATCTGTCATGACCAGGACTTTTTCGTTGTGCAGGGCTTTTATGAGACGGATGACGGAGATCCGGAGGAGGTCTACTGCGGGCTGAAACGAAGGCAGAAGAAGCAGTTCAAGAGGAATAAAAAGGAGTATACGCGTCTGTCGGATCACATTGGTCTGATTCCGCTGGTGATGGTTTCGCCAGCCGACTCTCTGCTGATTGCGGGCGGCAGTGAAGAACGCCGCCGTTTCATGGATGTGGTGATTTCGCAGTTCGACCGTGAATACCTGGACGCGCTGATCCGTTATAACAAGGCTTTGCTGCAACGAAACACTTTGCTGAAGGCTGAAGTGGAACCCGAGGAGGAGTTGATGGCTGTCTGGGAAGAGGCGATGGCTGCTTCCGGTGAGGTGGTCTATCGCAAGCGCCGGGAGTTTATTGATGAGTTCATTCCGGTGTTCCAGTCTTATTATTCTTATATTTCTCAGGGCCGCGAGCAGGTGAGCCTGGCCTACGAATCGCATGCGGCGGAAGGAAACCTGCTGGAACTGCTGGCTGCCAGCCGTCAGCGGGACCGCATCATGGGATATTCCCTGAAAGGTGTACACAAGGACGATCTGATCATGCAGCTGGGAGACTTTCCCATCAAGCGGGAAGGTTCGCAGGGACAGAACAAAACGTATCTCATTGCTCTGAAGCTGGCGCAGTTTGAATTCCTGAAGCGTACGGGAAGTCATACCACACCGATTGTCCTGCTGGATGATATTTTCGACAAGCTGGATGCTTCACGCGTGGAGCAGATCGTGAAGCTGGTGGCCGGTGACAGTTTCGGACAGATTTTCATCACGGATACCAACCGGGATCATCTGGACAAGATCCTGAAGAAAATAGAAGGAGACTACAAGCTGTTCGAAGTGGACAACGGTATGGTTAATGAAAGAGGGGAGGATACTTATGAAGCGGAATAATACGGAACAGGTGGGAGACGTGATCCGTCAGCTGCTGCGTCAGCAGGGACTGGAAACTCCCTTGAATGAGTATCGGCTGGTGGAGGCCTGGAAAGATGTGGTGGGACCGACCATCACGAAATATACCACGAATCTTTATATCCGTAACCAGACGCTTTATGTACATTTGTCTTCATCGGTTCTTCGTCAGGAGTTGTCGATGGGACGCCAGCTCCTGATTCGTAACCTGAATGCACAAGTCGGTTCGCAGGTAATCGTGAACATTATTTTCTGCTGACTTTTCCTTCTTCGGTCCACACTTCATCCATCACGCGGTCCAGAGGTTCCGACGGAATCTCTTCGCTCAGCTGGAAGCCGAAGCAAATGCCGATGTTGTAAGACCGAAGCTGTGGCAGCAGGCGGTCGTAGTATCCTTTTCCCCGTCCCAGCCGGTTGCCGTTGCGGTCGAAGGAAACTCCCGGAACAATGGTCAGTTCAATCTGTTCGGGGGTATCGTACAGTTCGCCGGTAGGTTCTTCGATACCGAAACTTCCCTTTTGCAGATCCTGAGGGCCTGTATATTGGCGCAGTTCCAGTTCGTCGCCTTTGACAACGGGCAGGATGATCTGTTTCTCCCGGCTCCATCGCTCTACGAATTCATGCGTCTGCACTTCATCGGGCAGGGAGTAATAGAGCAGAATGGTATGTGCCTGCCGGAAAGCCGGGTGATTCTCCAGCTTGCTAAGCAAGCTGGAAGACCACTTCGTAAGTTGCCGGACCGGATACAGCTTTTTCTTTTGGCTGATCGATTTGCGCAGTTGTTTTTTCTTTTCCCTGATCATGTTTTTCTTTCTTTGCGGTGACCGGCTGTTCCGGAGCTACCGGGAATGACTTGCCTTCTTCCAGAACTTCCAGGGCTTTCTGTACAGTCTGGTCGGTCTGGTTCAGATATTCGATATATGATTCCAGCCCGAGCATGTTGTAGATGATGTTTCCATACAGGCTGATTTCGAAGAGTTTCTTCGACTGCTGGATCTGGTTGTTGCGGCGCTTCAGTCCTTTCTTTTCCGCCCAGTTGGCAAAAGTGTTCAGCAGGTTCTGGGTTTTCAGATAGCTTTCCAGTTTCTCGGCCGTATCGTATTCCTTGAGGGCATTCCGGTTTCTGTCGGTATAATCGAAGGCGAAACGGATGGTCAGCCCCTGTCGGTCTGCCATGCGGAAATAGCTGGTCATGCCGATGGTGTCCTGCGGAACGAAGATGTCAGGCATGATACCTCCACCTCCGTATACCGGTCGTCCCAGGCTGGTGTAGTAGATTTCTTTTGTGTTCTGCTTGATGCTGTCGGCTGAGAAGAATTCACCGTGTTCGTAGCGGGTCAGCAGATCAAGTTCGTATTCTTCTTCTTTTCCTTTTTCATAAGGTTTCTGAATGCATCGTCCTGAGGGAGTGTAGTAGCGGGCGATGGTAAGGCGGATGGCTGATCCGTCGCTGAACTCGATGGGCTGCTGTACGAGACCCTTGCCGAACGAACGCCGTCCGATGATGGTTCCGCGGTCGTTGTCCTGGATGGCACCGGCAAAAATTTCACTGGCAGAGGCTGATCCTTCGTTGACGAGTACGATCAGCGGCATTTTCTGACTGCTTCCGGTTCCGTTGGAGCTGTAGTCTTCGCGCGGAGATTTTCTTCCCTCGGTGTAGACAATCAGTCGTTTGTTGGGCAGGAACTCGTTGACCATCTGGATGGCAGCGGCCATGTAACCTCCGGTGTTTCCGCGCAGGTCGATGATCAGTCCTTCACAGTTCTGCTGGCTCAGCTGGGCCAGGGCAATCAGCAGTTCGGGGTAAGTGGTTTCTCCGAATTTGTTCACCTTGATGTATCCGAACTTGTCACTGATCATATATGCTGCATCAATGCTCTTGACCGGAATGTCTCCGCGAACGATGGTGAAGTGCAGGATGTCTTTTTCTCCCGGACGGAAGATGCCCAGTTTGACCTTGCTTCCTTTTTCTCCCTTGAGGCGTTTCATGGATTCGCTGTTGGTGACGATCTTACCGACAAAGGCTGAGTCGTCGATCTCTACGATGCGGTCGCCGGCCATCAAGCCTACTTTTTCAGACGGCCCGCCCTGAATGACGCTGTTGATATGAATGGTGTCATCCTGTATGGTGAACTGGACTCCGATTCCGCTGAAGCTGCCCTTCAGGTCGGCTGTTACGGCTTCCAGGTCCTTAGCCGGGATATAGGAAGAGTGGGGGTCGAGTTCCGAAAGGATTTGCGGCATGGCTTCTTCCACCAGGTCTGCAATCTTGACCGTGTCCACATATTGATCGTCAATGATGCGCAGCAGGGCATTCAACTTGTTGGACGATGTGTTGATGATGCCTAGCTTGTTTCCCGAAAAGTGGTTGGCATAGAATGTTCCGATGGCTATACCGCCTACCAGACAGACGGCCAGCAGGAATGGGATAAAGCGTGTAGTGTTGTTTTTCATGGCTTATTCCTCATCTTTATTAATGTATACGATTTCAATGTTGGCTTTCTTCAGCAGGTTCAGTCCGTCTTCCAGCCTGTATTTCTCGCCATAGACCACTCGCTTGATGCCGGCCTGAATGATCAGTTTGGCACATTCAATGCATGGGGAAGCAGTAACGTACAGGGTTGCTCCTTCGCTGCTGTTGTTTGACCGGGCTATTTTGGTGATGGCATTGGCTTCAGCGTGAAGAACGTATGGGATGGTGATTCCGTGTTCGTCCTCGCATACGTTTTCAAATCCGGCCGGAGTCCCGTTGTAACCGTCGGAGATAATCATTTTGTTTTTGACAATCAATGCGCCTACTTTCCGGCGGTTGCAATAAGAGTTTTCGGCCCAGATCATGGCCATACGCATATAGCGCTTGTCAAGTATTTCCTGTTTGGTTTCGTTGTTTGTTTCCATTTTCAGTGTTGTTTTGAGTGGTTGTCAGGGATGTGCAAATTGGATACAGGTTGTCGCGCCTTCAGGTGCAAGTTGAAGAGTTTTGCTGTCTCCTCTGTAATATTTGACACCGTTGAGGAAACTGATGAACTCTTTATCCTTGCCTTTCAGATTGTCGGGGGTCTTCATGCTGCTGATGGAAAAAGTCCGTCCTTCTGCGTCTGCTTTCCATTTTCCGGTGAAGGTCCCGTTACTGAGCGTACCTGTAAGGGTTCCGTCTGTATCAAATGTAATAGTATATGCCAGCAGTTCTTCCAGATCTTGTGGCTTGGTGTATTGGGGAGTTCCCTGATTGTTCAGCTTGCCTCCCCAGTCAATGTTGTTATAGTAATTGATCAGTGCCCATTGGCCGCTGACAAATATTTCGTTGACATCGTCCTCGGCGCAGCTGTTCAGCATCATCATCGGCAGGAGGGCGAGAAGATAAATGAGTCGTTTCAGTATTTGCATATATAATAAGGTATAAGTTATTTGATTCCATTTCTTTTCAGCAAGGCATCGATGGTCGGTTCCTGGCCGCGGAAACGTTTGTAAAGTATCATCGGATGTTCTGTTCCTCCTCTCGACAGGATATTGTCACGGAAAGATTGTGCAACATCTGTATTGAAGATTCCTTTTTCCTTGAAGACGGAAAATGCATCGGCATCCAATACTTCTGCCCACTTGTAACTGTAGTAACCGGCTGAATATCCTCCGGACATGATGTGTCCGAACTGGACGGACATACAGGTTTCTTCCAGCTGGGGGAGCACCTGGGCACGCGTCCAGGCTGCTTTTTCGTATGCTTTGACATCTCCGTCGAACGGCATTTCGCGCGTATACCAGGCCATGTCAAGCAGTCCGAAGCTGACTTGTCTCAGGCAGGCATATGCCACATTGAAGTTGCTGGCATCAATAATGCGCTGCAACAGTTCTTCGGGCATGGGTTCTCCTGTCTGGTAATGACGGGCAAATGTATTAAGAAATTCTTTTTCAATGGCGAAGTTTTCCATGATTTGTGACGGAAGTTCCACAAAATCCCAGTAAACATTGGTTCCGCTTGTGCTCTGGAAACGGGTATTGGAAAACATTCCGTGCAGGGCATGTCCGAATTCATGCAGGAAAGTATTGACTTCGGAGAAAGTAAGCAGGGCCGGTTTGTCTTCTGTCGGTTTGGTAAAGTTCATGGTGACAGACACATGAGGCCGGCTGTTGGTTCCGTTTTCTTCGATCCATTGTTCCTTGTAGCTGGTCATCCAGGCTCCGGACCGTTTGCCGGCACGGGGATGAAAATCTGTATAAAGCAGGGCCAGATAGCTTCCGTCCTTGTCGAATACTTCGTAGGCCTGTACATCCGGATGATAAACCGGGATGTCGTGATTTTCCTTGAATGTGATTCCGTACAGGCGTGTTGCCAGGCCGAAAACTCCTTTCTTGACCTGATTCAGTTCGAAGTAGGGGCGAAGAAGTTCTTCGTCCAGACTGAACTTCTCATTTTTCAGTTTTTCGGCATAGTAGCTGAAGTCCCAGGGCATCAATTGGAAGTCATTTCCTTCCAGACGGTGGGCCAGTGCTTCAATCTCGGACACTTCCTTGTGAGCTGTCGGGGTATAAGCTTCCAATAGCTGATTCAGCAAGTGGTAAACATGTTCGCTGTTTTCGGCCATGCGTTTGCGGAGAACATAGTCTGCATAAGTCTTGTATCCCAGAAGCTGAGCCAGTTGCATGCGCAGATTGACCAGCTGTTTGACGATTTCCAGATTGTTCAGTTCGTCATCGTGCGTACATTGCGTATTGTAGGCCATGTACAGTTTTTGTCGCAGATCGCGCCGGCTGCTGTACTTCATGAACGGTACATAGCTGGGCGCCTGCAGGGTTATGATCCATCCTTCTTTGCCTTTTTCCCGGGCAGTCTGTGCAGCTGCTTCGATGGCACTTTCCGGAAGACCTTCCAGTTCATGCTTGTCAGTCAGCTGGAGTTCAAACTTATTGGTTTCTTTCAGATGGTTCTGAGAGAACTTCAGGGTAAGGCTGCTCAGTTCCATACTGATTTTCCGGAATGTCTCTTTGTCCTGATCCGACAGATTAGCTCCGTTCCGGATGAAGCCGTCGTAAGTCTTTTCCAGCAGTCTCATCTCTTCTGTTGTCAGATTCAGCGTATTGCGCATTTCATAAACCTGACGGATACGTGCAAAGAGTTTTTCGTTCAGGCTGATGTTATTGCCGTGTTCAGAGAGTTCGGGCATCATCTTTTCAGCGATAGCGTCCATTTCATCGCACGTTTCAGCACTGATGAGATTAAAGAAAACCGTTGTAACTTTGTCCAGAAGTTTACCGGCATGTTCCAGTGCAAGGATGGTATTGGCGAATGTCGGTGTTTCCGGATTGTTTATGATTTGTTGGATTTCTTCGTCTTCTTGCCGCATTCCTTCACGCATGGCCGGCTCATAGTCTGAAAGCTGGATGCGGTCGAAGGGAGTGGCATCGTGTAAAGTATGATAGGGTTCTAAAAATGGATTTGACATATGGTGTGATTATTCTTTAGTTAATGAATGAAGAGTAAATGAGTTTTCATATTCCTCGGCTAAAGGTTTCAGCTCCGGAATAATGATTTTCTTTCGGCTGAGTTCGGCCAATCCTTGTTGCTGGAATTCGTTCAGCACTTTAGAAACGTTGATGCGCGTGTCATCAATCAGTTCGGCAAGAACTTCCATCTTTATGTAGAGAGTTTTAGGGCCAGTCTGACTGGCACATCTCAGCAACAGGAAATTGATTATTTTATTGCGGGTATTTCCGATGTGTGCATTCCATAATTTGTTGTAAATGGTTTGCGCCCGGTTGCTCAGGATGTTGAGATAATTCAGCCGGAATATTTCATAATTATTTAATTGTGCCACCACATAGGATTTGTCAATAATCAACGCGGTGACTTCGGTAAGCGCTTTATAGGAAGCCGTATAGCTGGTATGCATTCCGAAGAGCGAATAGGGTTCTATGACGTGTGGTCCCGTAAATGTTTCCTCGATTGTATAGGAATGACGGGAGTCGGCAGATTCGGACTGTACAGAACCGCTCAGGATGAATATCAGTTGTTTACAGGTTGTTCCCTGTTTGACGATGCTGGTGTTGGGTGTATATTTGTGAAAATGCAATTTAACTTTTTCTAGTATGGTAGTGAAATCATTCTTGCATATTCCTTGAAAAAGAGGAAGCTGCAAAAGTTTATCGTACATTGTTTCTCCCATGTCTAATTAACTTTTTAAGTTATATTTTAACAAGCAAAGGTAACCATTTATTCTGTTTTTCAATTCATTCTTTTTATTGGTTTTACCTTTTTTATTGTTTCTTACCGTCTGATAATGTTTAAAAGGAGTGTTGCAGATGAATAAAAAAGTAATATCTTTGCAGAGAGTAAGTAAAAAACGAGGTGTAAATTATGGGAACATTTAATTTTCAGGAGTTCTTGAGTGCCTTTATTGTATTGTTTGCAGTAATTGACATAATAGGTTCAATTCCAATTATTTTGGATTTGAAACAAAAGGGACGTTCGGTGAATGCTGTCAAAGCGACAGGAATTGCGTTTGCTTTGTTGTTAGGCTTTTTTTATGTCGGCGACGGAATGTTGCGTTTGTTTCAGGTAGATATTGCTTCATTTGCGGTTGCAGGTGCATTTGTTATTTTCCTGATGTCGCTGGAAATGATTCTGGATGTGGAAATATTTAAAAATACCGGTCCGATAAAGGAGGCAACATTAGTCCCGCTGGTATTTCCTTTGCTGGCAGGTGCTGGAGCGTTTACAACGTTATTGTCTCTACGGGCTGAGTATGCACCGCTGAATATCGTGCTGGCATTGATTGTCAATATGGTGTGGGTATATATTGTATTGAGGCTGACAGACCGTATCGAACGTTTGCTGGGGAAAGGTGGTATTTACGTGATTCGTAAGTTCTTCGGTATCATTCTGCTTGCTATCTCTGCCCGGTTGTTTACGGCTAATCTGACTTCTTTGATCGAGCAGTTCCAGGCCATGAAATAAAAGAAAGGATATTGGGAATATCTGAAAACAGAGTTTAAATAAAAAAGGTGTGCGACGTTTATCTTCCGTAATGCGTCGCACACCTTTTTGCTGTTATCGGATTCTCAGAAAGAGAAGGTTATTTCTTGATATACTTTTTCATGCCTTCCGTGAAGAAAGTATTCGTTTTTCCCTGTTCGTCAGAATAGATAAAATAAGCATCCAGTTCTGGGTGGGCTGCACAGATTGCTTTGGCTGAATCCAGTCCCAGGACCATGAAAGAAGTAGCATAAGCATCGGCTGTGGCGCAATCCCGGGCAACAACTGTTGATGACAGAATGTTGTGCTGAACGGGATAGCCGCTTCGAGGGTCGATGGTATGTGCGTATTTCTTTCCGTCTTTGTAATAGAAGTTGCGGTAGTTGCCGGAAGTCGCCATACCTACGTTCGTGATTTCCAGAATGGTCTGTAACTCTTGATTGACGGAAAGAGAGTCGTCGATCGGTTTGTTGATACCGATACGCCAGGTTTCCATTTGGGCATTCTGGCCTTTCATTGACAATTCGCCACCGATATCAATCATGTAATTCTTGATACCTTTCCGGTCGAACAGCCGGGCGACACAGTCTACTCCAAAGCCTTTGGCAACCGAACTGCAATCCAGCATGACGCGCGGGTCTTTCTTGGCGATCTTTCCGTTTTCCAGATTGATCTTGTCGATGCCGATGAATTGTTTGAGGCTGTCAATCATGGTTGAATCAGGAAAGGATGAATGCTTGAAACCAAATCCCCAGGCATTCACCAGCGGAGCAACCGTAATATCAAATGCTCCGTGTGTTTCTGCCGAGATTGATTTGGACAACAGGAAGACACGGGTAAACATACTGTCGACTGTGTTGTCCGTGTTGTTGTTGATGTGAGTGATAATTGATTTTTTATTGAACGGAGAAAGGGAGTTGTCCACTTTCTGTAATTCCGCCTCGATTTCTTCTTTCAGATTTTCTTTGTACTGGTAAGTGATTTTATACATGGTTCCGAATACCAGTCCCTGGTCTGTTTGATAAGGAGCCTGCTTCCGAAGGATCAGAACAGTACCTACAATCAGTACCAACAGGAACGGAACCTGCCATTTAAGTTTTTTGTTTGCGGGCATAATTCAGTTGGGTTTTAATGATTTGCTAATAGATGTTCAAACAATATTTTTACACCGATTCCGATCAGTACGAGACCTCCGAAGATTTCAACGCGCAGGTTGAAGCGTTTCCCGAAAAATACTCCGATCAGACTTCCGGCCAGAGAAATTACGAATGAGGCAATTCCGATAGCTGTCAGCGGATAGAGGAGGGAGGACAATGTGCGGAAGCCGGTGAAGGCAAAAGAAATTCCTACGGCCAGTGCGTCGATACTGGTTGCAACAGCCAGTGTCAGAATGACTTTCATTCGGGTGGGATCGAAACTCCGCTCTTCTTCATCCTTGAAATGTTCACGGATCATACGGATTCCCAGAAAGGCAAGCAAGGCGAAAGCAATCCAGTGATCATACGTTTCGATCAGGTGATTGAAACGGCTCGCCCCCAACCATCCAAGAAAAGGCATGGCTGCCTGAAACAGGCCGAAAAGAAAAGCCATTTTCAGGAAGATCCCCCATCGGATGCGGTGAAGAATGATACCGCTAGTAATAGAAACGGTGAAGCAGTCAATGGCAAGGCTTACTGCCAAAAGCCAGATTTCCAGTATACTCATGATCTAGAAAGGAAGATTATAGATTAGGTGATACATCAGGTTGAAGCTGCTTCCGGCATTCTTTCCGAAACCGGGTATGTACCAGGGTTCCGAATTCTCATGGTTCTTGACACTCATGCGCATTTTGTAGCGTACGCTCCATCCCATACAAAAGCTTTTGTAGATTTTGACTTTGATGCCAACCAGCCCCTCCAGCCACGAAGCGTTGCTCTTTTGTCCGTGGTATGAATAGGGAACTTCGATGAGACCTCCGTAATTGGGATCGGTCATGGCCGGTCCGTCCACATCATAACTGAAAGAAGTCATACCATAGCGAAGGCCTACATACAAATATCCCGGCAGATGAGTTTTTTTGTACATGATATTGTAATCCATTCCGATCCGGAAGAAAGGAGCTGAGGTCTTGTAATGCAGATTCGTTCCGTCATTGATCGCATCAGCTTTTCCATAACCGATTTCCAAAACCGGAAGGAACCGGTTTTTCAGGTTGCTCTGGATTTGTATTTCGCTGCTGAGTATGTCGCTTCCCAGCAAATGGCTTGCTAATCCCGCTATTTCCAGACCGACAGCTGTTCCCTGATATAGCGGAGTTTCTTTCTTCTCTTCCTTCTTTACCTTCGTTGGGGCAGGAGTTTGTCCTGTTGCAGGTGCGGAAATCAGAAGAAGACTACTCGCTATCAGCAGCTGTGAAATAAATTCTGAAATTCTCTTTTTCATTATTATCTATGTTCGGGTTAGTAATTGTAAGCGAGTCCAGCTGGTGATGGGTATACGTAACATGCTCTACCTCATGGAACATCATGGTGCCGCAGTCCAGATTGATAAAATAAGGAATATTGCGATGCTCCAGTATGACCGTGTCTGGTCTTCGCCCCTGATATGCAATGACGAAACGGGTCTGACTGTTGTAGCTGAGCGGAAGTTTGAAACTGCTGGCGTTGCTTTCACTGTTGATCAGTGTGTCGCTGATCAGGGAATCGTGTACAACTCGCTCCTGAATACTTCCGTCGGGTAACGTGTCATGAACAGTTACGTCCATTTGTATTTGTCCGTATACACTGACTGGATCAGCCAGAGCTACTTCTCTGCCGTACTGGTCAACCAGTGTGAAATGAGCATATGAGAGCGCATTGGGCGGACAGTTTTCCACTTCACAGGCGGGGAAGAATAATCCTGCCCCGAGGAGCAGGAATAATAGGGCCGGTAGCTTTCTCATAGACGGATCAGAGTTCTTTTTCAATTTGGTAATTGTTTCTCTCCGGAGCATTCCGGGCTATCAGTTCACCGATAAATCCTGCCAGGAATAGTTGCGTACCCAGAATCATGGTAGTCAGTGCCAGATAAAAATACGGACTTTCGGTTACCAGACGATACGGATTCCCGTTGTACATGTCATAGAGTTTGGTGGCTCCCACAACAATGACGGCAATGAATCCCAGTATAAACATGATAGAACCTAAGAAACCGAAGATATGCATCGGCTTGATGCCGAATTTGGACAGGAACCAAAGGGTAAGCAGATCCAGATAACCGTTTACAAAACGGTTCAGTCCGAACTTGGTTTTGCCATATTTGCGTGCCTGATGATGAACAACCTTTTCTCCGATGCGGTTGAAGCCTGCATTCTTAGCAAGGTAGGGAATGTAACGGTGCATTTCTCCATACACCTCAATATTCTTGATGACTTCCCGGCGATAGGCTTTCAGTCCGCAGTTGAAGTCGTGCAGATTCTTGATGCCGGATACAGCACGGGCTGTGGCATTGAACAGTTTGGTCGGAATGGTTTTTGACAGAGGGTCGTATCTTTTCTGCTTCCATCCGGAAACCAGATCATATCCGTCTTCTGTAATCATCCGGTAAAGTTCCGGTATTTCATCCGGGCTGTCCTGCAAGTCAGCGTCCATGGTGATCACAACATCCCCCTGTGCACGTTTGAAACCGCAGTACAAGGCTGGAGATTTTCCGTAGTTGCGCCGGAATTTGATGCCTTTTACTTTGTCTGACTGTTTGCTCAGTTCTTCAATGACTTGCCAGGAACGGTCCGTACTTCCGTCGTTGACAAAAATGATTTCATAACTGAATCCATGGGCATTCATTACCCGTTCGATCCATGCATGCAGTTCCGGTAAGGATTCTTCTTCATTATAAAGAGGTACAACTATCGATATATCCATAATTTTAAAATTGTTTTTTACGTTTGGTGGCCAGCAGAGCAGTCGGAATCGTGATCAGCCCGCAGTAGAAAAGGTTTTGTGCAACAAGCTGGAACATGATTTGTTTGGGAGACAAGGCTCCTGCCAGATTCAGTGCTTCAATCATTTGATCAACGGAAGTTTCCATTTCTCCACTGACTGAATATTTGATATTTTCCAGCTGTTCCAGACAAGTGTTCACGATGAATCCGTTGTCGATGAACCGGAAATAGATATAATGTGCCATGGCTACAAGGACAATTGCAAACAGATACATCAGGGAGGTAAAAGCAAAAGCCTGTAAGAAATTCAGCTCTCCGCCGCACTCACGCTCTCTATACTTGCGTACATATATATATCCCAGGATCGGTACGAACAAGGTCAGTAAAAGGAATAAAAGCTGCAACAGGGGAATGGTGAATCCCACAGGAAGCAGAATAAACTTGAGTATCCAGAATAGGCCCATCAGCGTGCCGAAGCGCATGGCATGTTGTTGTAATGTCATTGGTTTGTTGCTCGTCATGTCAATCATGATTGGTTTATTATGCAAAAGTACGTTTTTTCGCTTATTGATATCCTATGTAGGGGATAAAAATCATAAAAAAAGAACTTTTTTCGCATTTTTTTGCTGCAACCTATTGCAGGTTTAAAAAAAATGCCTACCTTTGCACTCGCAATCGAGAAACAACGATAGAAAGTTAAAAACTCGGTGGCAGACATACGGGTAAGTCCCATACGGCCAGCTCCCTTCGAATCCTCCAGGGCTTGATCGCAGCAAAGGTAGTTGG
>ERZ791746.182-NODE-182-length-66200-cov-14.788465_pt1 | contig 66200 bp, 59 predicted proteins | sample MGYA00510038_ERZ791746 | MGnify/ENA primary metagenome ERZ791746 (study PRJEB30046, sample SAMN00792018) | human gut metagenome | study: EMG produced TPA metagenomics assembly of the A metagenome-wide association study of gut microbiota in type 2...
TAAATGCAGAGATTTATCAAACAGACCAGCAGTTCCTCTGGTCGCCTAATTAGAAGTTGTGGAGGTAAAATATAGATGAATCAAGGTAGAATTATTGTAATCACAGGTGCGCCGGGGACAGGAAAAACTACAAATACTGTAGAAAAGAGGAAGGAAATAATAAATGGCTAAAATGAGAATATCACCGGAATTGAAAAAACTGATCGAAAAATACCGCTGCGTAAAAGATACGGAAGGAATGTCTCCTGCTAAGGTATATAAGCTGGTGGGAGAAAATGAAAACCTATATTTAAAAATGACGGACAGCCGGTATAAAGGGACCACCTATGATGTGGAACGGGAAAAGGACATGATGCTATGGCTGGAAGGAAAGCTGCCTGTTCCAAAGGTCCTGCACTTTGAACGGCATGATGGCTGGAGCAATCTGCTCATGAGTGAGGCCGATGGCGTCCTTTGCTCGGAAGAGTATGAAGATGAACAAAGCCCTGAAAAGATTATCGAGCTGTATGCGGAGTGCATCAGGCTCTTTCACTCCATCGACATATCGGATTGTCCCTATACGAATAGCTTAGACAGCCGCTTAGCCGAATTGGATTACTTACTGAATAACGATCTGGCCGATGTGGATTGCGAAAACTGGGAAGAAGACACTCCATTTAAAGATCCGCGCGAGCTGTATGATTTTTTAAAGACGGAAAAGCCCGAAGAGGAACTTGTCTTTTCCCACGGCGACCTGGGAGACAGCAACATCTTTGTGAAAGATGGCAAAGTAAGTGGCTTTATTGATCTTGGGAGAAGCGGCAGGGCGGACAAGTGGTATGACATTGCCTTCTGCGTCCGGTCGATCAGGGAGGATATCGGGGAAGAACAGTATGTCGAGCTATTTTTTGACTTACTGGGGATCAAGCCTGATTGGGAGAAAATAAAATATTATATTTTACTGGATGAATTGTTTTAGTACCAAGACAGGAAAGATTGCGATTAAATAAGCAGGAGAAAATATAATTATGTCCAAGTATAAAAAAATGAAACAGCTCATAGCGGATATGCGCTTACCTGAGTATCGTTATAAGCAACTGCTTGATGCTGTGTTCCTACAAGGAATTATGCGTTTTGAAGATATGAAGTTGCTTCCAAAAACGCTGCGCGAAAAGTTGGTGGAGCAGTTTGGTGAAACTGTTGTGGAGATCAAGGCGATCCATCATGAGAAATCAATGCAAACTGACAAGGTGCTGTTTGAACTGTCGGACGGAAACCGTGTGGAAACGGTGGGCCTGTTTTATAAAGAGGGCTGGAACTCCTTTTGCATTTCATCTCAAAGCGGTTGCGGCTTCGGTTGTAAGTTTTGCGCAACAGGGACTTTGGGATTACGCAGAAACTTGACTGTGGATGAAATTACCGACCAAATCCTATATTTTATGCAACAAGGATGCAGTATCAACAGTATCTCTTTTATGGGAATGGGAGAGCCGTTCGCTAATCCACAAGTTTTTGAAGCCCTGCATGATCTGACCGCCCCGGAACTGTTCGGGCTGTCCCAGCGACGCATCACCATTTCGACTATCGGTATCGTGCCGGGTATTCAAAAATTGACAAGAGAATATCCGCAAGTCAATCTGGCCTATTCCCTCCACGCACCTACTGACCGTCTGAGGGAAACGCTCATGCCAATAACTAAAACATACCCCCTTGGTCAGGTACTGGATACATTAGATCAGCACATTCGGCAAACAAATCGCAAGGTGTTTTTGGCATACATCATGCTAAAGGATGTCAATGACAGCGACAGACACGCAGAGCAACTTACCAAGTTGTTATTCAAACACAAAAAGTATTTGCCACTATACCATTTAGATTTAATCCCATACAATCAAACGACAGTTACGGAAACTATGGTGCCCTCAAGCCACACACGAATAAAGGCCTTTTGCCGTATCATTCATAATGCAGGAATTAGCGTCAATATCCGAACGCAATTTGGCTCCGATATTAACGCTGCTTGTGGCCAGTTGGCGGGGGCCTACCGTGACGATCAAAAACAAGGAGAGAGAACAATGTCCGCTAGAGATGTAAAGAGTTTTGGTGAAGAGGTTGAAGCGAGCTGTTGAACGCTCAAAGTTAGACCGAAAGACAAATATCGAATTGGTAGAAACCATGTGGGAGCAATTTTCCAATTTGGGAATCTATGAATTAAATGTTATAGATACAACTACGCATTCAATCAAAGATACTGTTTCAGCAGTAAAAGAAAAAATAGTAAGCGGTACGGCTTTACTATTTTAGACAACTTCCAGTTTGTAGGGGAGTTCTGATACTCCCCTATAAAAATGGCTATTTATCAACTGTTTGTTGTGACATAGCCAAAGGAATAAAGGCAGGAAAATATAGAAGCATGGCTTATTTTATACTTTCCCCTATTTCCTTCTATTTTTACTGAAACCTTTCCTTGCTCACCGAAAGGAGATGCAGCGCGTCAATGCAGATACATCATTCCACAAAAGATAAAATCCACATCCTTTTCATCTGCCACGGCAATATCTGCCGTTCTCCCATGGCGGAAATGATAATGAAGGACATGGTGCGCCAAAGGGGGCTGGACGGGAAATATGAGATTTTTTCCATGGCCGCCACCACCGAGGAAGTGGGCCAGGACATCTATCCGCCTGCCCGAAGGACTCTTGCCGCCCACCACATTCCCTTTACGAAAAGAAAGGCGGCTCTCATGACCAGGAAGGATTATGAAGAGGCGGACTATGTGATCGCCATGGATGAGGAGAACCTGGATGACCTGTCCCGTCTCACCCAGGGGGATCCGGAGAAAAAAATCTCCCGCCTTCTTGACTGGGCGGGAGAAGCAAGAGATGTGGCGGACCCCTGGTATACGGGAAATTTTGAGAAAACCTATGAGGATATTGCCAAAGGCTGCCGGGCGGTACTGGAGAAGCTTTCCTGAAAATGGGTGCATAAAAAGAGGCCATGAGAAATGGGTATCCTTTCTCACAGCCTCTTTTTCATGCCATGCAAAAAACTCCTGATTCGTCCCATGCTGATGCGCGGTAGGGCTCAGGCGTTCAGCTTCGATGAATCGGCCAGGAGCAGCCGCCTAAGCGGAATATCTGTGTCGTCAAGGAAGAACTGGTATAGCCATAGTTGCCACCAGGATGTCTGGCAGGTCATCTTCAGGAGTTCTTTGTGAAGTTTTGACGCGTCGGAGAGTTCTGATTCATATGAGGAAGTTCTTCCTGTCTTCCGCCTGTCCCTTGATAAGGTGTGTGCACGTAACAGGCAGGGAGGCCGGCGCCTCTTCCGGGCCCCTCAGTTCTCTCTGTCTATATAATCTCTTTAAAATAAAAAAGTTCTCATGGAAAACAGTGTTTCCTGATGACCAGTCGTTAGCGGCGCCGGTTCCTTTTCTCCACGAGCCGGGATTCTACGCTATCGCCCAGAATGACGACGCCGAAGGAAGGCTACCTGGTGTCTGTCATCTCCTCTGACTGTCTGATTATATCCTGCTCATCTTTCATGTTACAAACCTGTACTTTCGTACAGGTTTTTTTCTGTCCATTTTTAGTAAAATAAAAGTAAGGCCGGGATCCTTGCGGAATATCCAGAAAACAGGAAAGATGCGTTTTCTATGAGACAGAATCATTCCGCCTTGACAACGAAGGTCCTGCCCCTGCTTCTCTGTACCGCCATCCTGTCAGCAGAGGTGGGACTTTCGGCAGAAGCGGCGCAAACGCAGGGAGGGGATGCTGTCACAATCGAGAAATGCTGGAACCGCAGCCCATGGGAAATCCGCATTCTCAGCAGGATCGTGCCGGTGCATACGTCGGGCTGCGGCGGCATAATCAGTAAAGAGATTCCCAGAAACAGGAGGTGTCTGATAATGAAAGAGCCTGGCAAAATCAAATGGATGAGGCTTATCAGGGGTATCTTTTTAGGGATCCTGCTGGTCCTGACGATGACTCCGGCGGCCCTGGGGGCCCAGAAAACAGTGTTGGTCCACAATGTAGACGAAATGATGGAATCACTGGCGGACAATACGGAAATCGTTCTGGCACCGGGCGAATACAATCTGTCAAACTGGCAGGAGAAAGAATTTTCAGAGCGGCTGCTTCACTACTCCGACTACTATGATTCGGCCCCTGCCGGTCTGTATCTGGGCGATGGTTGCACACTGGACATTGCCGGGTTCAAGGATCTCACCATCCGGGGATTGGATACGGAGACCATTACTGCAGAAATTGTTACAGAATTCCCCTATACGCCGGTACTGAAATTCGTCAACTGCCGAAACCTGAAACTGTCCCATCTCCGGATGGGCCATAAGCTCAAAAAAGGATTCTGTGACGGCGCCGTGCTGAAACTGGATAGCGTCACTCATATGACCATGGATCATATGGACCTGTACGGATGCGGAACCTATGGGTATGAAGCCCGGTTCTGCAGCAGCATTCTCCTCAGGGACAGTGTAATCCGGGAATGCAGCTACGGTTTGGTGTCCGCCACAGACTGCCAGAACCTGAAATTCCTGCGGACCACCTTCAAAGATATGGAAACGGATCTTCCCCTCTTTGCTCTAATCCGCTCCCGGCTGGAGCTGACCGACTGCACCTTCCGGGATGTACGGGGAGTCATCGACAGCCTCACCATGACTGGCGGCCATATCAGTGAATCATGAAAAGACCTTCCGGTGCATCAGAACTTTTAAAACCTGCTGGCAGGTAAAAAAACAGCCTGATGATGTAAGCGGGTCCCTGAAGACCATCATTTACATCATCAGGCTTTTCGGGTGGAGGACCGAAAGGTGAAATACAGGAAAACAGCGGGTCCTCAGACAGTGGAGCAGCTGCATGAATGAGTGCGGATCCCGCTACCGTCCCAGCAGGGCGATCATCAGTGTCACCGCCCCGTCTACCAGCAGGGGAACGGCTCCGGTAATGTAGGCGGTGTTATCATCCATGCGATAGTACATCATGTAGGCTGTAAAGGCGATGAGGGAGGCGGCGATGACGGCGGCCCAGGTGAGGCCGTAGGCAGTGCCGGTAAGAGCGCCGGTTTCGTGGAGCGCCCCCAGTGCCATGATTTCCATGAGGGCCCAGAGAACGAGAAGGATGAGTTCTGTGGTCGGTTTCCGGCCGAAAAGTTTGATAGAACCGGCAAGAAGGATGAAATATACCAGAAGGGCCAAAGCCAGGAGCATGGTCCCTCCGGGCCAGGAGGGTGGCAGAGGAAGGCCGTGAATGCCATGGACCGTCAGGGCGGTACCGGAAAGGCCAAAGACTGCGAGGCATAGGAAAAGCAGGGCCGAGAGGGCCCCTCCGCTTCTGGCATCGGGCCGGAAGGCCGTGAGCCACCAGCCTGTATAAAACAGGGCGCCCAGACTCAAAAGGAACTGCCCCACCACCACTTCTTTCACCGGCGATAATCCAAACATGGTATCCCTTCTTTCTCCTTCTATTGTAGTCCTGCCGGAGAAAAAGGGTAAGAGAAAAGCACTGTCCAAAGGGGCAGTGCTTTTTGTTGGCAGATGGGGCGAACCGCTTAGCTTTCTCAGGCCAGTTCTTTAGCCGGTGCGTGGAGAGCTTCCATTTCTTTCCGAAGTTCCGGATCGAAACGGGGGTTCAGCACGTTGACGTAGAGCCATGCCAGCATGGCGCCGGAAATATTATGCCATGCGGAGAAGATAGCTCCCGGAACGGTGGCTGCCGGCATCGCTGCGAAATGGGCTTTTGCCAGGCCCACGGCAAGGCCGGAGTTCTGCATGCCCACTTCGATGGAGAGGGCCACTGCCTTCTTCCAGGAAAGGCCGGTGAGCCGGGCTACCGCAAATCCCAGGGCATAGCCCAGGCAGTTGTGGAGGATCACAACGAGAAGGATGATGCCGAAGTTTGCAAAGATGGCATTCTTGCTGGCACCGATAACGCCGGCGATGATGAGGGAAATGGCGATGGAGGAAATGGCGGGGGTATAGTCCGTAGCCGCTGCGGCCAGTTTCGGCAGGAATGTCTTCACGGCAACGCCAAGGCAAATGGGAACGATCACGATCTGGACAATGGAGAGGAACATGCCCACCGGGTCAAAGGCAATCTTCGTGCCGATGAGGAGGTACGTAATGGCAGGTGTCAGGATCGGGGAAAGCACCGTGGACACGCTGGTCATGGTGACGGAGAGGGCCACGTCGCCCTTACTCATGAAGGTAATCACGTTGGAAGACGTGCCGCCGGGGCAGGTGCCTACAAGAATGACACCAGCCGTCAGGGCCGGGTCCAGCTGGAAAATGGTGGCCAGGGAAAATGCCAGGAAGGGCATGATGAAGAACTGGGCCACGGCGCCGAGGAATACGTCCCGGGGCCGTTTGAAGACAAGGACGAAATCCTTCACCGACAGGGTGGTGCCCATGCCGAACATGACAACGCCCAGGAGGAAGGTGAGAACGGAAATACCGCCTACTTTACTCAATACCCATTTGAAATTTTCCGGCATGGTGAAGCCGAGAATCAGGAAAACGATGGCGATGATGCCGAAATACTTGCCGATCATGGCACATAACTTTTTCATGGGACTTCCTCCTTTATTTCAATACAGCCCCGGTGTTGGCGCTGGTTACGAGACGGGCATAGCGGGACAGGTAGCCGGTCTTTACCTTTGGCTCCGGCTGTTTCCATTCTTTTCTCCGTTTTTCCAGTTCCTCATCGCTCACGAGAAGTTCCAGCTTCCGCTGGGGAATGTCGATGGAAATCCGGTCTCCGTCATGGATGAGGCCGATGGGGCCGCCTTCCATGGCTTCCGGGGAAATGTGGCCGATGCAGGCACCCCGGCTGGCTCCGGAGAACCGGCCGTCCGTGAGGAGCGCCACCTTCAGGCCCATACCGGTAATGACAGCGGTGGGGTTCAGCATTTCCCGCATCCCCGGGCCCCCTTTCGGTCCTTCGTAGCGGATGACCACCACGTCTCCTTCGTGGATCTTTCCGCCTGTAATGGCTTTGATGGCACTTTCTTCGGAGTCAAAGCATTTTGCCGTGCCTTCGTAGACCAGAAGGTCCGGGTCCACGGCGCTTTCCTTGATGACCGCTCCATGGGGTGCCAGGTTTCCTTTCAGGATGGCAATGCCCCCTTTATTCATGTAGGCATTGTCCACGGAATGGATAACCTCATGGTTTTCGATTTCCGCATGTTCAATGCGCTCTCCGATGGTGCCGGTGACGGTGAGGCAGTCCGTATGGATGAGGCCCAGCTTCGTGAGCTCCTTCATGATGGCAGAAATGCCGCCGGCTTCGTCCAGGTCCTGCATGTGGTAGGTGCCGCCGGGGCTCATCTTCGTGATGTACCGGGCCCTGCGGCTGATTTCATCGAACAGGTCCAGCGGCAGATCCAGCCCCGCTTCATGGGCGATGGCCGGCAGGTGGAGCACGGTGTTTGTGGAGCCGCCGATGGCCATGTCCACGGCAATGGCGTTCTTGAAGGCATCGAGGGTCATAATGTCCCTCGGTTTGATATCCCGCCGTACCAGGTCCAGGATCACCTCGCCCGCTTTCTTCGCCAGCATCCGGCGCCGTCCGAAGTAGGCCGCCGGAATGGTGCCGTTTCCGGGTAGTCCCATGCCCAGCACTTCGGTGAGGGAATTCATGGTATTGGCGGTGAAGAGACCGGCACAGGAGCCGCAGCCCGGGCAGGCATGGAATTCCATCTGTTCCATTTCCTCCGCCGACAGTTCACCGGCCTCGAATTTTCCTGCCGCTTCGAACATGGTGCTTACGGAAATGTTCTTTCCCTTCCACCGGCCCGCCAGCATGGGGCCGCCGCTGACAACCACCGCCGGGATATTCAGGCGGCCTGCCGCCATGAGCATGCCCGGCACAATTTTGTCGCAGTTCGGAATGAGGACCAGCCCGTCAAAGGCGTGGGCATTGGCCATGGCTTCGATGGAGTCACAGATCAGTTCCCGGCTGGCCAGGGGATACTTCATACCCATGTGGCCCATGGCGATGCCATCGCAGATGGCGATGGCCGGGAATTCCACCGGTGTGCCACCGGCAGCGGCGACGCCCAGTTTCACGGCTTCCGCGATTTCCCGAAGGTGCATGTGGCCCGGTACGATTTCATTGAACGAATTGACAATGCCGATCATCGGCTTTGCCAGATCCTCGTTGGAATACCCCATAGCATGGAACAGGGTACGATGTGCGGAGCGGGTCGCTCCCTTTTTTACAATGTCACTTCTCATCTGTTTTTCCCCTTTCTTCTTCCTTACCTCTCAAGCTCCTGTCACCCGGAATGGAATAAAAAAATCCGTCCCCCATTATTTAAAATGAGGGACGGATAGAAATTCCGCGTTACCACCCTTGTTCCTGTGCCATTACTGCCACAGACACTCGTCAACGTACCAACATACGCGTTCCCGTTAACGCAGGACAAACGTCAGCACTTACCATTATTTCAGTACTGAACCTCAGGGATGATTTTCATTTTCCCGAAGATACCGACTTTCACCATGCGCCGGCTCTCTATGATCTGTCAGAAGAAAATTACTCTTTCCCTTCCAGGGCTTTGGATATATTCAGCACGAAATAAATTAGGCACTGAACCTCAGGGACGACTTCATCTTCCGCCGGACACCGCATCACACCATCCACGGCTCTCTTTGCTCCGACCGCAAAAACTACTATTTCCCTTCCAGGGCTTTTCTCTTTGGAAGTTGATGTGATTATACGCCTGCCGGAAATCTCCTGTCAACAGGGGAAATTCTTTATTTTAATAAAAATCGAAAATCTTCTGTCCCTGTCCGGATTACAGATTCCTGCAGAACCGCTTCACCGGGCCGCTCCACTTCCGGAGGCAAGCCGGTACCCTTTATCGGAACTGACGAATTCATTGGGCTATCCCTTTTACCTATCTTTTACTGAAATAGGGTATAATAAGGACAAATCCAAATTTAAACCGAGGAGGGACCCTGATGATTAAACTTCTTTTCTTAGCCCACACCGGAAGCGGTGAACCGCCGATGGCAGAATTCATTATGAAACAGCTCATCAAAGAAGCGGGACTGGAGGACCGGATCTACGTTTCCTCCGCAAGACTGGAAAAAAAGGGCGGACCCCTCTGTGAAGAAGGGCAGAAGGTGCTGGCGGCCCACGGCATCCCTTCCACTCCGAAGGAAGCACTGCCCCTGGAGTGGGGAACCTACGACCAGTATAACTACATTTTCCTCATGGACAATCCCCAGGATCCCCGTCTTTTCAATACCATGGGCGGCGACGTGGACAATAAGATTTCCCTTCTTTCCGCCCAGGCCGGCTACGAAGGGGGCATTGCGAACCCCTATGGCGGTGCCACCTTTGAAGAAGCCTACCATGCTTCCGACGTGGCCTGCCGGAAGCTGCTGGAAAAACTGAAGGGCTGGATCGAATAAAAGCCATTGAGAAGCCTCCTTTTCTGCCGTATGATGAAAGCAGAAAAGGAGGCTTTTCCTATGGACCGGATAGAACGAAACAGGCAGATAGCCGAAGAAAATGAGGAACTCATCAAAAAAGGAACCTATGAAGCCAAAGGCAGGACCTTCTCCCTCTCTCCCCTTCCCCGGCTTCAGGAAGCCCGGTGCTTTTCTCCCGAAGAGCTGGACCGGCTGGCCGGGAAAATAGAACAGACCCGGTCCCGCCGGCCGGGCCGCATTACCCTGGTGGAAGGGGACACCATGGACCACGCCGGGGAGGGAGTCCTGAACTTTGCGAACGCCTTTACTCCCGGCGGCGGCTACCTCTACGGCGCCTCATCCCAGGAAGAATCCCTGTGCCGGGAAAGCACCCTCTATGCCTCCCTCACCGGTCCCATGGCCGCCCCCTTCTATGAAGAAAACAACAGGGAGAAAAGCATCTACGGCTCCGAAGCCATGGTCCTCTCTCCCCAGGTTGAAATCTTTCGCCAAAGCGCCGGGAAAGACTACGCCCTCTTCGGCCCGCCGAAGGTGACCTCCGTCATCACCGCGGCCGCCGTGGACCTTCGGGGACCCGCGGCGCAAGAGCCCCCTGCCCTCATTCATGGCATCATGGAGAGACGGATTCTCCGGCTCCTCGCCCTTTTCGCCGCCAGCGGCTGCCACACCATCACCCTGGGCGCCTGGGGCTGCGGCGTCTTCCGCCATGACCCCCGGCATGTGGCCCATGCATTCTACGAAGCCCTGGTGGAGAAGGACTACCGCCGCTTCTTCCACACCATCACCTTCGCCATCTACGGCAGCCGGGAAAACCTGGAGGCCTTCCGGAGGCAGTTCCGGTGAAAGAGATTCAGGGGCCAGGCCCAGGCCAATACCGGCTTTGCTGCAAGCGAGACATCAGACAGTCAGATGGTCAGACGTCAGGCTGAATCAGCCTGCGGGGTTTCCATCAGCTAACCTCCGTAGCCTTACGGCGCCACCAAATCAATTGACTCCCAAACCCGACCGTCATTTCGAGCGATGGCAAACGTCGTGATGACACCACATGCAAAAATCGCTACAGCTTCGAGGAGTCGAGAAATCTTTCTTGCTTTTTGGAATGCCGGGCTTGCAGCCATTGTCGGTGTTGTAAGACCGTTAGAGACCTTTATCCGAGAGATCTCTCGACTCTCTCTCACTTTCGATTTTTATATTTTACGCCATTCCGGCGCCTGCCACCGCTCGAGATGACGAGAGAGGATAGACATCACTTTTCAGAAAACGATATTGAGAATATATCCTTACCAGTCCCCGTCATTTCGACCGGTGTGATCATGATAGATGACTCTGCCATTAAGAACCGCTACAGCTTCGAGGAGTCGAGAAATCTTTCTTGCTTTCGGGAATGCCGGGCTTGCAGCCATTGTCGGTGTTGTAAGACCGTTAGAGACCTTTATCCGAGAGATCTCTCGACTCTCTCTCACTTTCGATTTTTATATTTTACGCCATTCCGGCGCCTGCCACCGCTCGAGATGACGAGAGAGGATAGACATCACTTTTCAGAAAACGATATTGAGAATATATCCTTACCAGTCCCCGTCATTTCGACCGGTGTGATCATGATAGATGACTCTGCCGTTAACAACCGCTACAGCTTCGACGAGTGGAGAAATCTTTCTTGCTTTCGGGAATGCCGGGTTTTTCTCTATCCTGCTTTTAGAAGTCAGATGGTCAGACAGTCAGAAGTCAGACAGGATCAGCCTGCGGCGTTTCCATCAGCTAACCTCCATCGCCTTACGGCTCCGCCGCACAATTATTGACCTCCCCCATCTATGGGGGAGGTGCCCGAAGGGCGGAGAGGGCTCTCGTTAAAGTTACTCCCACCGTTTCCTCCCCTGCCATCCGACAATCGGTCCGATTCAGATTTGACCAGCGGTTTCGCGCTAAATGTATTATCCGCGGCGCTATATAACCTTTACGCCCCACGTTCACTCCTTACTCCCCTCTTCCCTACCAACCATAGCCCTACGGCTAAACGCCCATTTGAGTACATTTTCATTCTTTTATGACCTGATAAAGAATTTTTCAATAGCCCCATTCCTCCCGCAGGAGCCGCATTTTTTACCCTTCCTTTTCAAAATAGATAACAATTGGCTTTAATTTCTGTCCAAATGATGTATAATAAAGACAGGTTATGGTGAATGAGTATGTGTTCCCATGCTGTGACGCAGTTTCTTTTTCCTTCTGCGGCGATGGGCCTGACTGTTTGTCTGCCGGTGTCGTTGTCCGGTATCTGAAGGAGCCGGTCCCCAGAGTCTGCCTTGGGAAAAGGAGCTAATGAGGTATTTCCTCCGAGTATTTCGATTGTGAGGTTTCAAAGATGGTTTTCGGACACTCTGCCATGCGCAGGCTGGAGGGGTGGTCGTTCGAAAAAGCATCCATGAAACCTGCCGCTTACAAAGCCGTTTCACTGTTACAGGGTTTTGCGAGCGGAGTCCCTTTGACAGAAGGTAAGGAAAAAGCCTTTTTCCGATTTCCGATTCCGGACGGTCCGAACGTAGCGGGCCCAGGGATAAAGAAAGTGGGAGAACCAGCTTTTGCAGAGTGTGGCATTGGTTTCCTTATCCCGCATGAGGTCAGTGTTTCTGTGAATCGGACAAATTCAGCAGGTCCATGCCTTCCTGTATACCGGGCTGCCGGTGCAGCAGCCGCAGGGCGAGGAATGTTTCCTCCTTTCCGGACTCTGCCGGGTTTTCCCGTGCACCTCCTCACAGATGCATACATGATGTACCTGTGACTAGACTATTCCGAAACTCCAAAAATAGGAACCCCTTCACCGGCTGCCATCCGGTGAAGGGGTTTTAACGTGCCTGGACTCTCAGGCTTTATTCAGTTTTTCCAAGTCCATCATGGCCTTGTATACCATGTCGAAGGTAATGTCGTAGGGCTTCACCCGCATATCCTTTGTGTGCAGGCAGTTCTGTACCAGTTCTTCCGGGTGCGCCGGGTCGATGCCGATATCCGCCAGGCAATGGGGCAGGTCGATGGATTTTGCGAAATTGTAAATTTTATCCCGCTCCTCCAGCTGGCCATCCATGGTAAGCATGACCTGGAGACCATAGTTCACTACGGCGCCGTGAAGATGGGTTCCCTTATGGGGCGTTCTCGTATGGCTGTTGTAGATGGCGTGGGCCAGGCTGGAGTCCAGGTCATCTTCAATGCACACGGAAGCCATGCCGGGAGCTACGATAATGGAAAGAATAGCCGGTTCCAGGGCTTCATTCACTTCCTGCCGGTCCACCGCTTCCAGGGCCTTCTTACCGTATTTCAGGATGCCCGCTGCCACGTTCTGGGCATTCCGGACTCCCGTCTGCTGGACCCAGGTAAGGTCCATGCCCCGGGCGGAAAAGGGCACTTCATACTGTTTCGCCAGCGCATCACCCAGACCGGCCCAGAAATATTCCCGGGGAGAATGGGCAATGACGTCAGTATTGATGAACGTGTGGTACGCATTGCGGTCCCGGTAAATGGAGCCCTTGAAGCTGTGGTCCGGGTTGTACATGATGCATACTGCCGTCACGGAAGCACAGTTCGATGCCAGGGTGGGGAATGTGAAAATCGGCTTTTTCAGGAGATGGCTGGCCCATTTGGACGTATCCGTAGCCCGTCCGCCGCCGACAGCAAAAATCATGTCCGCCTTCCGGATTTCCGGAATCTTCGTCAAGGCTTCCGCATTTTCAAATGTGGCATCATCACCGTAGAGGAAGGATCCCAAAATATCTATATGCCCTTCGCAGGCTTTACGGATGAGGGGCTCCGCAGCAGCCCGGGACTTATTGCCGCCAATAATGACTGCCGTATGTCCATAGTCGCCGCAGATGGAGGGAATGGCGTCATAGGCATCGACGCCTATGGTAAAGTGTGGAAAAAAAGTACTCTTCATATATGGCTCCTTTTGTTCGAAATCATAAGTACCGATGGCGTTATTATACGGCTGATGAAAAAGGGATGCAAGAGAAGAAAAGTCCTGCTTTCTCCGCTGTTCCTGTGTGCAACCGATTATCTCCATCTTTCTTTTTTACCGGACCATGGTATAATGATTCAATTGGAGGGAAGAAACAGACTTTCTTCCCCATCCCGTGGGGCGGTGCCTCCACATTGCACGAAGGAGATTTTTAATTTGGGTAAACTTTCAAAAGCCCTGGCCGCTTTGGCAATCGGCGCTGTAACTGCCTATCTTTTCCCCCGGAAAAAGGAGGACCTGTCCCTTCCCGTAGGAGAAAGTTCCTATTTTCTGGAAGAGCGGAGCGGGACATGCAAAGACGCCATTCCTGTTTACTACTACCGTCCTGCCACCTGGACAGAGGACCAGCCCGTATTTATTGCTTTTCCCGGATACACCCGGAAGGCGGATCGGTTTGAAAAGCATCTGGAAGAGCTGGCAGTCAAATACAATATGCTCATCGCCTGCCCTGAATTTTCTACGAAGAAATACCCCGGCGCCCGGTGGTACCAGGAAGGAAACATTTCCGACGCCGAAGGGGAAGAGGGGCACATCCAGCCCCGGAAGGATTGGACATTCGATGCCATCGACCATGTGGTGGCTGCTGTACGACGCCGCACAAGGGCAAAGGGGAAGGTCCTCCTTTTCGGCCACTCCGCCGGAGGACAGCTCATGCACCGGTATTCCCTCTTCGCCAGCCATCCTGCGGTAGATGCCATTATCTGCGCCAACTCCGGCTGGTTCACCATGCCCGACGATACGGTATGCTATCCCTACGGTATCAAAGGGGTTCCACTCTCTGACCGGGACCTGGCACGCGCTTTCTCCCGGCCGGTCATTATGCTTATGGGCGGAAATGATATTTCCCGGGAAAAGCCATTCCGGGATACGCCGGAAGCCGATGCCCAGGGGCAGAACCGCATGGAGCGGTGTAACAATTACTTCCACTTCTGCGAAGCCCGGGCTGCCGAATTGGGCGTTCCTTTCCGCTGGCAGCTGAAAGTGGTCGATGGTGCGGCCCACGAGGGCGGTAAAATGGCAGAAGGGGCCATGAAGCTCTTCTGTCAGGAACCTTTAGACGAAACTGTGGGTATGTAAGAAAATAGAGTTGAGGTTTATGGAAACCTGTCTGCCTGCAGCAGGTTTTCCCTTCCCCAACTCTTTTCTTTTTCTATAAAAGCAACCGGATTTCCTATGCCAACTTGACAATAACCTCGGCTCTTTATACACTGTCAATAACAGTGGTTTGCGGAGAACCCTTTTGCAGAGCGCTGCCGGTTGCGGCTGTTTTCTGTTGAAGCGGCATTTTCCGGTGGGCAGAGAGATTCTTTCTGTTCGTTTTTTATTTGGTACGGAGGAGCCTATGTACAAAATCCAGAAAAAAGTAGACAAAAGTTTAGCCCTTGTAGCCAGGGATGAAAAAGTGGTAGCTCCCTGCCAGCACCTGTCCTATTATCCCTTTGCCGTGGAAAGCGGTAAGGGGGAGATCCTGAAGGATGTGGACGGCAATGAATATATTGATTTTCTTACCAGTGCTTCTTCCCTGAACCTGGGGAGTTCGAACCCCATCCTCACAAAGGCCATTGAGGCGCAGCTCAAAAAGTGCACCCAGTACACCGCTGCCTATTCCTACAATGAACCCATGATTTCCTATGCGGAAAAGCTGACTTCTGTATATCCCGGCGGCGTGAAGGCGAAGATTGCCTTCGGCAACTGCGGCTCCGACGGCAACGATGCGGCCGTAAAATTTGCCCGGGCCTACACAGGCCGCACGAAGATCATCACCTTCATCAACGGGTACCATGGAAATACCTACGGTTCCTGCTCCATGACCACCTGCACCACCCGGATGCATGCGAAGATGGGACCCTTCCTTCCGGAAATCTACCATTTCCCCTTTTACGGAGAAGATGTGCCCGATGAAATCGTAGAAAAAGAAGCCACCAAAGATATCGAGACCGCTTTCCGCACCTACATGCCGGCGGAAGAAGTGGCGGCGGTGGTGATTGAAGCCATCCAGGGGGATGCAGGCATCCTTCCGGCCCATCCGATTTTCCTCAAAAAGCTCTATGACCTCTGCAAGAAGCACGGCATCCTCTTCATCGATGAAGAAGTGCAGCAGGGCTTCTGGCGGGCCGGCCATTTCTTTGCCATCGAAAATTATCCCGGCATTATCCCCGACGGCATCATCATGGGCAAGTCCATCGGCGCCGGCCTCACCCTTGGCGCCTTCATGGCCCGGGCGGAAATCATGGACTGCCTCCCCGCACCGGCCCACCTCTTCACCCTGGGCGGCAATGCCATCGCCTGTGCGGCGGGCAATGCGGCCTTCGACTACTATCAGACCGAGGAGTTCCAGTCCATCTACCAGCGGAACTGCACCCAGATCAAAGAAGAAATGGAGACCCTGAAGAAAAAGCACCCGGACCGGGTGGCTTTCTACCGGGGCCGGGGCATGTCCTGGGCCATCGGCATCGTGAAGAAAGATGGGAAGGGAAATGCGGTCCCCGACGGTGACGGTACCTTCAAAGTCTGCTTCCGTTCCTACGAGAAGGGGCTCATCATCATCACCCTGGGCGAGAACCTGCTCCGGGTACAGCCGCCTCTCAATATTTCTTCCGAAAATCTCCACAAAGCCTTCACCATCCTCGATGAATCGCTGACGGAGCTGGAAAAGGGAGAGATTCCGGACGGTGTCTTCGATTACCGCCACGGCTGGTAAGAAATGAAAAAAATCCCGGGAAAATGATTTTTCATTTTCCCGGGATTTTTTAGCTAAGGGGGTAACGCTCTACTGCCAAGGGCATGGTGTGCATGCTGATGGGTAGAGTCATCAGCATGGAGCTGCCAGCTTTTAGCTTCTAGCTGCTAGAAAAACCGATTCGCCTGCGGCGCTCCCTACCCTATATTTACCTCGGTTAATCGTGCCGTAGGCAGGCCAGCTTTCCTGAAAGCCAGCAGCCAGGAGCCAGAAGCCCCATGCTGATGACTCTACCGGGTTCTTCCCATCACCCCTCAGCAAATTCTCGGCAGTCCTTCTCCCCTGAGCGGCAGGAGCCTTCTCCTTCCGCCGAAGGAGGTGATGAGGGTGACGCCGGTTCCTTCTCTGATGGTCCCTGCCATGGCGGCGTTCTTTCCATGGGAATCTTCATGGAGGAGGGAAAGGGCTCGGTCCGCTTCTTTTTCCGGAAGGACGATGATCATTTTCCCTTCATTTCCCATGGTGAGCGGATCCAGTCCCAGGATGCCCGCCAGTCCTTTCACTTCCGGGGACACCGGGATTTTTTCTTCCCAGAGGTCCATGGCCTTTCCGGAGGAAGCGGCCAGCTCTCCCGCCACCGTGGCCAGGCCGCCCCGGGTGATATCCCGGATGGTATGGATGGTAAGGCCTGCGGAAAGGAGGCGCTGTACCAGCCCGTTCAGGGGGGCGCAGTCGCTTTGAAGGTCCGTCTTCATGTGAAGCCGTTCTGTCAGGATGGTGGCGTGGTGGTCGCCCATGGTACCGGTGAGAAGCACCGCATCTCCCGCTTCCATGGCGGAGGCGGAAATGGAAAGGTCCTTCCTTCTCTCTCCGATACCGGCGGTATTGATATAGAGACCTCCCTTTCCTTCGATGACCTTTGTATCTCCCGCTACGATAGAGACCCCCGCTTCTTTGGCAGTGGCGGCCATGGAGGAAACCACCTTTTCCAGTATTTCCGTATCGAGCCCCGTTTCCAGGATGAAGGAGGCCGTGAGATACAGGGGCCTTGCCCCCATGGAGGCGAGATCATTTACGGTGCCGCAGATGGAAAGGCGGCCGATATCGCCGCCCGGAAAAAACAGGGGCTCCACCACAAAGGAGTCGGAGGTGAAGACCGGATGTCCTTCCATCACCGGCAGCACCGCCCCATCCTCCATGCGGTCCAGGATGGGATTGGAAAAGTATTTTTCAAAAATTCCATGGATGAGGCGGCCCGTTTCTTCGCCGCCGGATCCATGGCGCAGTTCAATTTTCATGTCAGCCTCCCCGATAGGTAATGGAACAGGTCCCTTCGGAAGATACCATGCAGGCCCCCACCGGATGGTCCGGGGTGCAGGCTTTCCCAAAGCAGGGACATTCTTCCGGTGTCACGGTGCCCGTAAGCACCTCACCGCAGCGGCAGCCGGGAGGCATCTTGTCTTCCGTGAGGCCCTGGCTGCCGGCATCCAGGGATTTATATTTTTCAGAAATATAGAGGCCCGAACCGGGAATGGTTCCGATGCCCCGCCACACCGCATCTCCCGGTGTGAAGACCTCCGACAGCAGGGCTTTTGCCCTTTCATTGCCCTCTTCCGTTACCACCTGGGGGTATTCGTTCCAGAGGCCCCTTTTCTTTTGGGAAGCCTCCAGTACCAGCCGGGACAGGGCTCCCAGGAGCAGGGACGCCGTGAAGCCGCCGATCACCATGGTTTCCCCGCATTCTTCCGCCAGCCGCCGGAATGGCCGGGCCCCCGTAATGACCGCCACATGGCCGGGGCAGAGGAAGCCGTCGATGCGGCCGGTGCCGGAGAGAATCTTCATGGCCTCCGGCATGGTCTTCAGGGCCGTGAGGAAGCGGATATTGGGGATTTTTTCTTCGAAGCACCGATGGATCATATCGGCCCATATGGGGGCGGTGGTTTCAAATCCCACAGCTCCCAGGATGAAGGTGGTGTTCCTGTCCTTTTCGGCCAGGGCGAAGGCATCTTCCGGATTGTACAGGAAATCCACGTGCCCTCCCCGGTCCCGGGCACCGGCAAGGGACATCCGGCTTCCCGGCACCGACAGGAGGTCCCCGAAGGCCAGGACTTTGTATCCATCCGTCATGGCGCAGGATACCAGTTTATCGATGTAAGCCGTCGGCGTCACGCACACCGGACAGCCGGGGCCGGAGAGCAAGGTAATTTTCGGTGACAGCATCTGCCGGATGCCGGTTCGATACAGGGAAGACGTATGGGTGCCGCAGACCTCCATGAGCCGGAGCGGCGGCCCGTCGTAGGACGAGAGGTACCGGGCCAGTTCTTTTTCTATCATTCCTTTTCGGTCTCCTCGATTTCTTTAAACAGGGAAATCCAGTCCCTGGCTTCCTTCTTTTCCACGATCTGGATGGCCATGCCCGCATGGACAAGGACGTAGTCCCCGATTTTCACGGGCACCATGGCCAGGTTCACCGGCACCTGGGTGCCTGAAAAATCCACCATGCCATGGGTGCCGGAAATGCTGACCACCCGGCCCGGATAGGCTACACACATAGTTCCTCCTCACCCCTTGAGAAGGCCATACCAGGCCTGCCCCAGGGAAATCCCCCCGTCACCGCAAGGGACCTTTTCATTGCCATAGACTTTGAAATGCTTCTTTTCCAAAGCATTTTGCGTTTCATTCCATAAAATACTGTTGTGGAAGCAGCCTCCCGTCAGGATGACCTGCTCCACTCCTAAAAGCTCTGCGCTTTTCACCACCATTTCCACTATGGCCCGGTGAAAGCCCAGGGCTCCTTCTTTTATTTTACCATCCGTCGCCACCAGGCCATGGATGAGGTCCGCCCTGTCCCAGATGAGCTGTCCGTCATGATCATCCAGGGTGAGATGAAGGGGAAGCGGCTTCCGTCCTTCCATCAGGGCTTCTTCCGCCGCCCTTTCCAGGGCCATGGCACATTCTCCCTTGTACCGGTTCTCTTCCTTCAGGTGGAGAATGGCGGAGGCGCTGTCAAAGAGACGGCCCATGGAGGAATTATTGACGCAGTTCATGCCCTGGTGCACCGCATTTTCCACCACCGGAAACCGGGGATCGTCGGACGTTTCCCCGCTGGCCACGAGGCTGCAGAAGGCGCTCTTCCAGGCCTGGGCCATGGACAGGTCCCCGCCAATCATGGGGATTCCATCCAGGTGCCCTGCCCGTTTCATGTCCGTCCCTTCGAGAAGAAGAATCTCCCCGCCCCAGATGGAATAGTCCGTGCCGCAGCCGGTGCCGTCAAAGACAAAGGCCGCCGCTTTCCCGGAAAGCCCATGTTCCGCCATCACCGAGAGCGCATGGGCATGGTGGTGCTGCACGGAAATACAGGGAATGCCCCGGTCCCCCGCCATTTCTTCCGCCATGAAAGCCGATTCATACATGGGATGGAGGTCGCAGAGAATCTTCTCCGGATGGATGCCGAGCATATGCTCCCAGTCTTCCTCCATATGGAGGAAGGTTTCTTTGGAGGAGCCGTAGAGAAAGTCGCAGGGCAGTTCCCCGGGATACAGGCGGCCGCCGCCGGTAAGGCAGAAAGAAGGCTCCATGTCCGCCCCCATGGCCAGCACCTGTCCCTCCGGGCCGTTTCGGATCACCGGCTCCGGCAGGAATCCCCGGGTCCTGCGCACCAGGTCCACATGGTTTCCTTCCGCCTTCATGACGCTGTCATCGGCGGGGCGGAGGATGTCCCGGTTATTCGTAAAAAAGCCGGACACCCGGTGGCTCTGGAACCATGCATGGGCTTCCTCGTCTTTATAGAGGACCGGCTCTTTGGAAATATTGGCGCTGGTCACGATGAGGGGTGCCGCCACCTCCTCCGTAAGGATATCGTAGAACCCGTTGGAAGGGAGAAAGAGCCCCAGCCGGGGCACCCCTTCTGCCACAGAAGGAAGGGGTGCCTCCTTCGGCCGGCAAAGCACGATGGGACAGGCCGGGGATGTCAGGAGGCGCCGGTCTTCCTCCGTGAGACTGCAGAGTTTTTCTGCCTCCTCCAGGGAATGGACCATGAGGGCAAAGGGCTTTCCTTCCCGATGCTTCAGCTGCCGCAGCCGGATAACCGCATTGGCCAGATCCCCCCGGCACACCAGGTGAAAGCCGCCCATGGATTTCACCATAATGATATTTCCCTCTTTCACCAGGGATACCGCCCTTTCCATGGCCTCCTCCCCGGAAAGGGGATGGCCGTCCTTCAGGTCCGCCGTGAGGAGGGGCCCGCAGGCGGGGCAGCTGATGGTCTCCCCGTGGCAGCGGCGGTCATTCTCGTCATGGTATTCCCTCTCGCAGTCCGGACACAGGGGGAAGCCATCCATAGTGGTATTTTCCCGGTCATAGGGAAGGCGGTGGATGATGGTGTACCTGGGCCCGCAGGCGGGGCAGGAAATGAAAGGATACCGGTAGTGCCGGTCCCTGCGGTCATGGAGCTCTTTCCTGCAGGTGGGGCAGATACCGATGTCCGCCGGAAACAGGGGCTCCACCGCATGGCCCCCGCTTTCGATGGCGGAAAAGCCGTCAAAGGCGGTATAGGGCACCTCATCTTCCCGGATGGACTCCACAAAAATGGGATACGGCGCTTCTTTGAGACCCTTTTCCAGTGCAAAAAGGGCTTCCCTTCTTCCGGAAGCCCTGATTTCCACGATGCCGCCCCAGTTTTTCACCCATCCCGTAAGGGAGAGGGCCTTCGCCATCCGGCAGACAAAGGGACGGAATCCCACCCCCTGCACCCGTCCGGTGACGGTAAGACGAAATGTGACAAGGTCTGACATAAGGCACCTCCTGATGATAATGATGGTCAGCTGAGAGGCCAGACATGTGAATAGGCCTCAGCCAAGGCAGCGGCCTGCGGCCGGGGCTATGCGTGGCATGGCGCTGCCTTGCGGCAAGGCTATGGCCTTCCCAGGGCTCAAGGTGCGGCGCATAAAATTATATAGCGCCGCGGATTATATAATTTTTTCCTTAAGCCCAGGCGGCAGCCTTTGCCCTGACGAAGTCACCACCTTGTCCGCAGGGCAGAGCCCTGGCCAAAGGCCATTGCCAGGGGTTGCAGGCCCTGATTTTCAGGCTTTTCCTGCGGCGCTTTCAATCCACTCAGCTGCTTCTTTGTATCCTTCTCCCGTCTTGCCGCTCACCTTGAACACCGGGGCGTGCTTGTTCAGGTGCCGGAGGCCTTTCATGAAGAAATCCTCGTCGAAATCAAGGTAAGGCATGAGGTCGATTTTATTGAGGAGAATGATATCCGCCTTTTCAAAGGCCAGGGGATACTTGTAGGGCTTGTCGCTGCCATCGGCCACGCTGACGATGAGCATTTTGATATTTTCCCCGATATTCAGCTCCGCCGGGCATACCAGGTTCCCCACATTTTCAATGAAGAGGATACCCCCTTCCTGGAAATCCATGGTATGCACCGCATTATGTACCAGCGGCGCATCCAGGTGGCAGGCGCCGAAGGTATTGATCTGGGCCGCCGTCACATGCTCTTTGCGAAGCCGCTCCGTATCGATGTCGGACTCAATGTCCCCTTCGATGACGTAGACCTTGGACTTCATGTGTTTCATGAGATGTTCCAGGGATGTGGTCTTCCCCGTGCCCGGTGCCCCCATGACGTTGATGGTGTATACATCCCGTTTCATCAGGTAATCTCTTACGTGTTCCGCAATGTGATTGTTATGGGCATAGATATCTTCCATGACCCCCGCTTTGACCATATGCATTTATGAAACCTCCAGATCAATTGATTCTATATAAAATTCCTTTCCCACTTCCGTAGGCGATCCGTCACCGCCGCAGTAGGGACAGGTAAAGGAAAACCGTTTCCTTTCAAAAAGGCGGCCGCAGCGGTCGCACTTCATTTTCGGCTTTATATCTTTAATGGTGAGGAGGGCCCCCTCACAGAGGGTGCCCTCGGAAATCACGTCAAAATACATCTGTATGGACTCCCCGATGAATCCGGAATCCTCCCCCACCACCAGGTGGATGGCCTTGACAAGGCCCCCCTTTTCCCGGGCCGTATTCTCGGCAATCCGTACAATCTCCAACGTCACCGGGTACTCATGCATGGGAACCATCCTTCCCCGGAACTTCTTCAGTGCCATCTGACCTGTGCGCCACTGCCTTTCCTTTAGCCGCCTTGGCCACTTCAGAACTTTCCGTCACCTTTGGAGCCGCTGGCCTTCTCGGAGGACGGCGCAGGACTTTCCCCTGGTATGTGGCAAGAGATTCTTTCTTTTCTCCCGCTTCCCAGGCATCTGCCAGGGTAAGGCAGTGGGCCGGGCAGCCGTCGGCGCAGACGCCGCAGGTGATGCACTTCTCCCGGTCGATAGTCCAGGTCCGGTTCTTCCGGTCTAGCGTAATGGCGCCCACCGGGCAGTTGTGCTCGCACTTCCCGCAGAAGAGACACTTCTCCGCCTCGATCCGGATATGTTCATCCGGCAGGTCCACCGCAGGAGACGATTGTGCAGCCTGAGCCGCAGTGCTATCCAAAGAACCTTCTGCACCCTTTGAACCGGGAACCTCTTTCTTTACTGCGGCGCTATCTGACTTCTGCGCCGCTGCCTTCCCCTCAGTCACCGGAGCCATCTGAGCCACCTCAGCCACCTTTACCCCAGCCGGTCTATGCGGCGGACGGCGCAGGACTCTTCCATGGTACGTGGCAGGAGTTTCTTTCTTTTCTCCCGCTTCCCAGGCATCTGCCAGGGTGAGGCAGTGGGCTGGGCAGCCATCGGCGCAGACGCCGCAGGTGATGCACTTCTCCCGATCTATGGTCCAGGTCCGGTTCTTCCGGTCCAGCGTAATAGCGCCCACCGGACAGTTGTGCTCGCACTTCCCGCAGAACAGGCACTTCTCTGCTTCGATCCGAATATGGCTGTCCGGCAGGTCCACCGCAGGAGACGCTTTTGCAGTCTGAGCCGCAGTGCTGTTCAAAGAACCTTCTGCCCCCTTTGAACCGGGAATCTCTTTCTTTACCGCGGCGCTGTCTGACTTCTGCACCGCTGCCTTCCCCTCAGCCACCGGAGCCACTTCAGCCACCTCAGCCACCTTTACACCAGCCGGTCTATGCGGGGAACGACGCAGGACCTTTCCCTGGTACGTGGCAGGAGTTTCTTTCTTTTCTCCCGCTTCCCAGGCGTCCGCCAGGGTGAGGCAGTGGGCCGGGCAGCCGTCGGCGCAGACGCCGCAGGTGATGCACTTTTCCCGGTCGATGGTCCAGGTCCGATTCTTCCGGTCCAGCGTAATAGCGCCCACTGGGCAGTTGTGCTCGCACTTCCCGCAGAAGAGACACTTCTCCGCTTCGATACGGATATGTTCATCCGGCAGGTCCACCGCCGGAGACGCTTCTGCACCTTCCATGGCTGGCTGAATCTTATTAACCGCGGTGCTTTCTGCCTTCTGCACCGCTGCCTTCCCCTCAGCCACCGGAGCCACCTCAGCCACTTTTCTCCTTATAGGAGGCATGGAACCGTGCAGCGTAATTTCACTGGGGCTCCCCAGGTAGCAGCCCAGGGACAGACATTTCCGGGGGCAGTTGTCGATGCAGGTACCGCAGTTCACGCAGGCTTCAAGATTGATGCGCCAGGTCCTGGCCCGGCGGTCCACGGTGATGGCACCGGTGGGGCAGTTCCGCATGCACTGGCCGCAGAAAATGCATTTGATGATGTTGTTAACGATTTTACTTCTGTCGTCCATGGCATTTTTCGTCATGGCAATGGCCGCCACTTTCCGTTCAACCTTAGCGGTGCCTTCTTCCTGGTGGACAGACAGGATGATCTCTGATTTCTTCACATCCGGCGATGCCGCTTCCGGATCCATGTGGAGGCACTTCTTTGGACACACTTCCACGCAGCCGGCGCACTGGACGCAGGCAAAGGGATTGATGGTCCAGGTGCCGGTCTTCCGGTCCACGGTGATGGCGCCGGCAGGACAGGTCCGCATGCACTGGCCGCAGAGGATGCACTGGCTGATATCGTTCACCACCCGTCCCCGGTCACCGGGCAGGAAATGCTTCGGCTTCAGGGGATAGGAGGTGGTGACAGGCGGCTTGAAAAGGTTGGACAGCGCCTGTTTCATATAGATCAGAAAACTCATAGATCCTCCTTATGGAATGAAATCAGAAAGTGGAATACATGTAAAGTCAATCGAGTACATGGGGCTAAGGGTTGTGGGCTCACTCGCTGACGCTCGTGAGCCGGGTGGTGGGTTGGCATCGCTGCGCTCGCCAACCGGGTGGAGTGCTCCGCTTAAGTGGAAGGGAAACCTTATATAACGCGGCCAAAGGCCGCTTATATATCAGCCGCAAAGCGGCAAGCCCACCTTATGCCCCTGCTTTAGCAAGGCGTCAGCCTTACTAAAGCCACAATCCGGTCGGACCAGCGAAGCGGCGTCCGACCTACAACCTTTATGCCCCATCCGACTGTATAGTGTACCAATACAGCCACTCTTACCGTTCACAACAGCTGATGCAGGGATCGATGGTGAGGATGATATTCGGCACATCCGCCAGTTCACAGCCCTTCAGCATTTTGACCAGGGCCGGGAGATTGGCATTCGTCGGTGTACGGAGGCGGAAGCGCTCCAGGTTCTTTGTGCCGTTGCCCTTCACGTAGTACAGGGCTTCTCCCCGGGGCTGTTCCACCCGGGTGAAGAATTCACCCACCGGCGGCAGGCCCCGGACCGGTGCTTCGATGGCTCCGTCCGGCAGGTTCTCCAGGCACCCCGTAATGATATCGATGGACTGTTCCAGTTCTCCCAGCCGCACCTTCACCCGGGCCAGGCAGTCCCCTGCGGTCTCCGTGATGGGATGGAAGTGGAGTTCTTTATAGGCTCCTTCATCGTCGGCCATGCGGTAATCCACAGGAAGCCCGCTGGCCCGGGCCATAGGGCCCACGCAGCCCAGTTCCATGGCGTCGTTCATGGAAAGGGTTCCTACCCCCTCCAGGCGGCTCTGGATGGTATTGTCGTAAAGGAATACGATGGCCATCTTGTGGATTTCCTTTTTCAGTTCCTTCATTTTTTCCAGGATTTCTTTCCGCATGGTGTCCGTAATATCCCGCCGCACGCCGCCTATTTTGCAGACCGAGAAAATGACCCGGCCCCCGGTGGTGGCTTCGAAGATGTCCAGTACGATTTCCCGGATCCGCCAGGCGTTCATGAAAAGGCTTTCAAATCCCATGGCGTCCGCCGCCAGGCCGCACCAGAGGAGATGGCTGTGCATGCGGGACAGTTCGTGCCACATGGTGCGCAGGTAGCTGGCCCGCTTCGGGATTTCGATATCCATGAGCCCTTCCACCGCCTTGGCGTAGCCCCAGCCATGGCCGAAGGAACAGATGCCGCACACCCGCTCCGCTACGTAAATGAACTGCTTGAAGTCTCTCTTTTCCACCAGTTTTTCCAGGCCCCGGTGCACATAGCCGATGGAGGGCACCGCCCTCACCACGGTTTCGTCTTTCAGTTCCAGGTCCAGATGGATCGGTTCCGGAAGCACCGGATGCTGGGGGCCGAAGGGTACTGTCGTTATTTCCGCCATCAGTGATCCTCCTTCCCGCTTTTCGATACGGACGCATCAATGCCAAGGCCGCTCCGCAGATTGACCTTCACCGCCCGCTTCGCATGCACCGCTCCCGACAGGTCATGCCAGGGAGTCTTCTGGGCCAGGTGGTAGAAATGGCCGCCATAGTCCACTTCCGGCGCAATGAACCGGATATCCAGGCCGAAGAGGTCATGGATTTCATTTTCCCAGACAAAGGCATACCAGTAGAGGCCGGTAATGCTCATGACGGATCCTGTGAGAGGCACGATAAGCCGAAGGTGGTACAGGAAATAATCCTTATCAAAGGTGTAGGTAAGCTCGTAGCCCTCCTCCACCCGGGTACAGAGGATCTGGACCAGCCGGCACCCTTCTTTTTTGAAGCGGGCCGTCCGTTCCAGCAGGTCCTCCGTGCCGATGACGATGATCTGCTGCTTCATGATTTTTCCCCTTCTTCCATAAATCCATCATAGGCATCCGATGTTTCTTCCGGCACCCCGTGATTTCCGGTGGCCTTCAGCTTCTTATGCTTTTCTTCCAGCACCGCCAGGCCCTTTACCACGCCGGCGATGATGGATTCCGGCCGGGCCGCGCAGCCCGGTACGTATACATCCACCGGGATGGCCTTATCCATGCCCCCCAGCATGTTGTAGCATTCCCGGAATACGCCGCCGGTGCAGGCACAGGTGCCCACAGCCACCACCACCTTCGGTTCCGGCATCTGGTCGTAAATCTGCCGCACCACCGGAAGATTCTGCGCGTTCACGCCGCCGGTGACAAGGAAAATATCCGCATGTTTCGGATCCCCCGTATTCACGATACCAAACCGCTCCACATCGTACAGCGGCGTCAGGCAGGCCAGTACTTCGATATCGCAGCCGTTGCAGGAGGAGCCGTCATAATGAATGAGCCAGGGCGATTTCTTTTCAAATGCCATAACGGCCTCCTTATCTGAAATACATGAGAAATGCTACATTAATGAATCCTGCCAGGAAGGAAAAGAGCCAGGTAGACGCCAGCATTTTTTCCCATTTCATCCGGGCGCAGCTGTTGTCCACCAGGATATCCAGGAAGAACACCAGGGCGCACACGAAGAGCCCCAGTCCCAGGGTCCAGGGAGTAGAGGACAGGAAGAAAAGAAGCACCAGCCCCAGGAGGAACACGTCTTCATACCATTCCGCCAGTTCCACCATGCCCAGGGTACGGCCGGAAATTTCCGTTTTCACCCCGCCGATGAGCTCCTGGTGGGCCTCATGGCTCATGGAAATATCGAAGGGGGACTTCCGGAATTTAATGAGGAGAATATAGCAGAAGCCCAGGAAAATACCGGGCATCCGAAGGATATTCATAGTGTCGGAGCGCATGATATCGCCGATGGTGAAGCTGCCGCAGGAGAGGTAGAATCCCAGAGCCACCATGAGCAGCATGGGCTCGTAGGCCATGGTCTGGGCCAGTTCCCGTTCCGCCCCTACCTGGCTGAAAGGAGAATCGGTGGCATAGGCGGCGATGATGAGGCACACGCTGGCCATGGTGAGCGTGAAGACTACGAGAAGGATATCGGCTCCTGCGAAGAAGAAGGCTCCCGAGAGAAGGACGAAGAGGAGAAATCCGAAAACATAAAAGCCTTCCGCCTTATTGACCGCAATGGGCTGCTTATCCCAGAGCTTGGCAAAGTCGTAGAAGGGCTGCAGGACAGGAGGCCCCACCCGCCGCTGCATGCGGGCGGAAATCTTCCTATCCAGTCCAGAAAGGATGCCTCCGATAATTGGCGCCAGGACCAGGAAAAGCAGGGCCCCCGCCACATTGATGGTGTAATCAGACATGGAACATACCTCCCGCCGCCAGTGACAGCTCCATAAGCACACAGGCCAGGCAGGCCGTGTAGCCCCAGAGGGTCATCTTCTTTTCACCAAACCAGGATTCCAGATACCAGTTGCGGAGCTGCACCGGCACAATGCGGCCGGCGGCGCCGCGGTAAGCCACGTCGCTGCCCAGGTTTTCGCCGGACAGGTTCGTAATGACCTGTTTCTTCCTGCGGCTCTTACCGAAGCGTAGCGGCAGGATAATGATGAGGAACACCATGACCGACATGATCCACAGATTGCTCTGGGCAATGACATCATTAATATTCCGGTACATGAGAGCCAGGTACGGGATGACCATGTACTGGGAAATCAGGGGGAACAGCACGCACACCACCAGCGTCAGGCCGGCCAGGGATTTCAATGCGGTCCACTGGACGCCCAGGATTCCCTTTTCTCTGTTTTCATTGGTGGGAATGTAAGTGGTAATCTTACCGAGCCACTTGGTCCAGTAGAACAGGGTGGTGGCAGAGCCGTAGACCAGGGCCAGGAGGAGCAGGGGCTGTCCCGCATCTACGAAGGCCTTCATGGCGGCCCACTTGGAAATGAGCATGCCGAAGGGGGCCAGGAACATGCCGCAGATGCCGATCACCATGCAAAGGGACAGACGGGGCATGGAATTGAAAATGCCGTCGAAGCTTTCCAGGTTCCGGCTGCCCAGCTGCTGTTCCGCCGTACCCACGGTGAGGAAGAGAAGGCTCTTTGCCACGGCGTGGAAAATGACGATCATAATCGCCGTCCAGGCCGCTTCATAGGACCCGGTGCCGGCGCAGCACACGATGAGGCCCAGGTTGGAAATCGTCGAATAGGCCAGCACCTTTTTCCCGTCGGACTGAGAAATGGCAGCGCAGGAGGCAAAGAAGAACGTAATGCCTCCTACCAGCATGGCCATGATGCCGGCATGGTTATTGCCAAGGATAGGCGCCAGCTTGATGATGAGAAATACCCCGGCCTTCACCATGGTGGAGGAATGGAGCAGCGCCGACGTAGGGGTCGGTGCCACCATGGCTCCCAGAAGCCAGCCGGAGAAGGGCATCATGGCGGATTTCGTGAAACCGCAGAATACGAGGAGCGCCACCACCGGTTCCACCGGCATCTGCTGCATGCCCAGGGACAGGAGCTGCGACAGTTCCAGCGTATAGAAATGGGTGCCCAGGTAAGCGATGGCCATAGCAAAGGCCAGGCCGCCCAGAAGGTTCATCCACAGGGCCTTGAAGGAATTATGGACAGCCTCATTGGTTCCCGTATAGCCGATGAGGAGGAAAGAGCAGAGGGATGTGATTTCCCAGAACGTATACATATAAAGGAGATTGTTCGACATGACCAGGCCGAACATGGCGGAAAGGAAGAGGAACACCACGAAGAAGAAGAAGGACCGCCGATCCTTCACGTCCAGGTGCTTCCGATGGAATACGGCCATGTATCCCAGAGAGTAAATGGCAATGAGGCCGCCGATGATACCGGCGATGAGAATCATGATGATGGCCAGGTTATCGATATTGAAATCCCACACCGACCGGGCGTAGCTGCCGGCGTGGAACTCAAAGGCCACGATGAGGCCGAACTGGAGGATGCCAAGGAGGGCCGTCAGGTACCGCCGGTACCGGGCGCAGTAATAGAGCACCGTCAGCGCCGCCAGGCCGTCTACCCCCATCATCACCAGCCGCACCAGGGGGGAGTCAATACTGATCTTGTAGGGGTGGCCGAAGTACAGGAACCCCGCCGCCACGGACAGGGCCATGATCAGCACCGCCGATACCCGGACCACCATATTCCGGATGGCCGGATTCCGGTTCACCAGAAGAATCACCGCCGTCACCAGGGGCAGTGCAAAGAGCAATGCCGGTATAGCCATATGCTTCCTTCCCTTCTCTCTTTCCTTTAACGTATACATTAAGTATACATTATATTGCAGATTTTTTGTGTATTAATATATACTTTATCGCAAAAGTTGGATTCCCGCAAGATACAAAATGAAGAAACCGGCAATCATCGATTTTTGGTATAAATATAAGTAAAAATAATGCATAAGAGGAACAGGTGGAGCCAACCTGATCCCGAAACCCGGTTCCCATACGAAAAGCCTCCCGCCGGAAATAAATTTCCGGGGGGAGGCTTTTGGCTGGCGATACCATTTATTTTGCAATCACCATATCCGATGCTGTTTCTTCCACCGTTTTTTCTTCTTTTGATTTCTTGTAAATCTTATAGACCCCTACTGTGAGAAGTGGTACAAGGTACAGCAGGATGAAGGCATAGGCCAGGGCGTTGTATCCTTTAGCAATGAGGTCGATAATCCCGATTTTGGCAAAGGCTACAGAAACAACCAGGATGGCAATGGTCAGCATGCCGCGGTATTTTCTTGGAAGCGGCTGGCGGCCCGTATCCTTGAGGCCCGTATCGATTCGTTCCAGCATGGCATGGATGATGCCGGTAGCCGTTTCAATCAGGGTCCAACCCATGACGATACTGAAGAGGAGCAGCAGCCAGCTCGGTGCATTGTCCGCCTGCATCATGGCCACCCAGGGTACCGGGGAAGCCAGGACCGCCTTGTCCGGATAGAAGGCCATGACCGCGTAGTAAGTCATAAACCAGGGAATAATCATGAGAAGGCCGGCAATGATACCGCTGATAATGGTATCTTTCCGGCTCTTCTGGGCTTTGATGGTGAAGAAGGATGCCGGGAATACGACCAGGTTGTAAGCCATGTAAAGGATGCCGGTCCACAGGGCAGCCCCTACGGTGGCATCGGGAACGAAGGAATGGTCTCCGGTCGCCATGACTTCAGAAATGTTAGAGCCCCCGTGACTGATGACCAGGATGGAGAAGGAAATATAGCCGATATAGAGCAGCACGGTACCGATGGTTTCAAAATAGGAAATAATCTTTTCCCCGTAGTAATTGAGGATTCCCACGATAATGGTGATGGCACCGACGCCGTACCAGTAATTGAGCCCTGTCATCTGCTCCACCACGGCACCTGTGGCCGATGACATGACGGCAATAATGATGACCATGAACAGCAGGTACACCACATCAAACACATGGTACAGGGGTCCGATGAGCTGCTTCAAAAAGGACTTGAAATCATACACTTTGTAGAGACGGATCAGTTCAAAGGACAGGATCGCCACCAGGGCAAATCCCACAAACGTGGCCAGCCCCGAAAGCCAGCCCATGGCACCGTACTTGGCGCCGTACTCCACGATTTCACGGCCCGTGGCATAGCCGCCGCCGATGAGGACGGACTGCAGGATAATTCCCGGGAGGACAAGCCGTCCCAGGGCTCCACTGAAAAACCCTTTTTTCTCTTCCATACTTCTTCACTCCTTTGCGTGAAACACATCCTGCACCGGCACCGGGAAAAATAAAAGCGCCCATCAGAAAACTCATTTCTGAAGGGCGCATCTTCGCGCGGTACCACCTTGTACTTATCACTCCGCCGCATCAATGATTGGAAAACCAATGACTTCGGCTTATCCATAACGGAGATGTCCGCCCGTCCTACTCTGTTCGGCCGGGATGCTCGCGAGTGAGTAAAACGACAGCTCCTGCCGGTTTTCACCATCCACCGGCTCTCTGAAAGGTTTTCCATCATTTCTGTCTCGTTCCATGCAGGTAATTCTTTAGTTAAAAAGCAGTATATACTCATTTCCCAGGCTTGTCAACAGGAAAATTGAAATTTTACAATCTAAAGCCCCGGTGCATTCAAATGTACCTCCAAAGAGATAGAACTCCCCTTTGGCCTGCTAGAAAAACAGCCGGACCATATCTCCCGCCAGGTTCTTCCCGCCCCTGCCGGAATCACTGCCGGTGGCAGTCATGGTAACCGTATACCGGGGATCATCAAAGTAGGTAAGGAGGAAGTGTTTCCTGTGCTGCTCATTGCCCGTGATACCCAGGGCCCGGAGCTTCTTCCTGATTCCCTCGTCCATACCCCGGTACCCCTTCAGAATCACCTTGACCTGGGACGCCCGTTTTTTTGGCTCCCCACTTACCGGATTTGCCGCCAGAAGGTCATCGATCACATCGGCTCTCCTCGAACCATTCTTGAGACCTTTCCTGGCCTCCTGCAGCACATCCACCAGGATCTCATGGCGCTCGCTTGGATAGAAATCCTTTTCCTTCCCCTCATTCAGTATGGTGGAGCTTCCGGAGGCCCCATTATGCCGGGCTTCCTGCAGCATCTTCTTCAGTGCTTCATTTTCCGCCGCCAGGGCTGAAGCCTTTTCCTCCAGTTCCTCGATATGGCGGGCATAGGACATAACAATTTCCTGTGTGCTTTTCATAGGTTCCTCCCATGGTTACTTATTGTTATTCATCGGCTTACGGATGACAGATCAGGGCTTACAGTTTACAGCTATCAGCTTACGGCTTACAGTTTTTTATCTTGCGCAGGGACGGGATGGGCTTGGATGGCTTGATTGGCCTGGGGGACTTGGCCGGTTTCAATAAACAGTCCGATGAACCGATGGCTGCATGGTTCAAATCAACCTTATCAACCTATCCAAGCCGTCCCATCACCTGTCTAACAGCTGCAGCAGCAGTGATGTCAGAAAATAAATACTTCGCGGCGCTATATTATTTGTGCGCCGCACCACCACTCCTAACTCCTAACTCCTCATTCCTCATTCCTCACTTTTTGACCCACTCCATTACCGGCTTATTGGTGATCCATTCCCCTATCTCTCCATCTTCACATACTCTTCTCCCAGTTCCTCCATGTCCGCTTTGCCGGCGGTGAGGTCCGTGAAGAAACGGCGGTGGGCAGCCTCCTTTTCCGGAAGGCAGAGAAAGTCCATGACTGCCTTATCCGTAAAGGATCGATCTTTCACGATGATATCCGTATCTTTGATGTAATTTTCAAATCCGCCAATCGCACTGTAGGGGATAGTAAGCTGCAGGTGCACATGGGGTGTATAGCGGACAATAGGCGCTTCCTTCACCGCTTCCGAGAGTGAAGAGCTGTAGGCCCTGGTGAGGCCGCCGGCTCCCAGTTTGATACCGCCGAAGTACCTTGTCACCACGGCCAGCACATTGGTGAGGTCCTGCATCTGCAGTACATGGAGCATGGGATGCCCTGCCGTCCCCTGGGGCTCCCCGTCGTCCCCGGACTTTTCCAGGATCCGGGTCGTCCCGATGCGCCAGGCGTAACAGTTGTGGGTGGCATCCTTGTACTGCTTCCGGAAACCGGAGAGCGCCTCCTGCGCTTCCTCCTCCGATGATACAGGTACCAGATGGGCAATGAAAATAGATTTTTTGATTTCCAGCTCCCTGTGAAATGGCTCCGCCGGAGCCGCATAGGCCATAAGCATAGTAATTTCTCCTTATGATGACTGCTCGTATCTTGTTGTATTGTAACATAGCCTCATGAAGGAAGCGATGAGGGTATGGAAAGCGGTCAGTACACATTCCAACAAAAAGTTTGCGATCTTTGGTGAGAAACCAGGAATGAGGAATGGCGGTGCGGTGCACAATTCATACAGCACCGCATTTTTGTATTCCGATTCCGCGGTTTTTCCGCAGGGCCTGTCTGATATCTGATTGTCTGACAGTCTGAAATCCCCGTTCCTGGCCTGTAACCCATTCTTGCCAAATAAAAAACTGTGAAAAATGGATTTCCACTTTTCACAGTTTTTTATTTTCTGTCTTTTAGGGAAGCACTGATTAAATCGTTGTCGGATTTCATTCTTGGATTTTTATGCAATGCGAGGAATAACTCGACGCGAATAGCGAGCTATTTAAGGAGAGTTATGACGAAGCAGTGCATAAAAATCCTTATGAAATCTGACTCTGCGAATTAATCAGCGCTTCCTTAGAATACCGGAACCAGGCCATCGCCGAAGTTATCGATGATAAACTGTTTCACAGGCTCGCTCTGGTAAATCTTTACAAATTTCTGGTACGTCGGATTGTCCTTATCCTTCTTCCTGGCGGCAATAATATTGACGTAGGGAGACGTATTGTCCTCCACGGCCAGGGCCTTCTTGGTATCAAGCTTTGCGGCCTTCGCAAATCCTGCATTGATCACCGACAGGGATACGTCATCCAGGGACCGGGGCAGCTGGGCTGCTTCCAGCTCGATGATCTGCAGGTTCTTCGGATTTTCTGCAATATCGCCTACCACCGCTTTCACAGGATTTGTGCCTTCCTTCAGTTTAATGAGTCCCTGTTTTTCCAGGAGGAGCAGTGCCCTTCCTCCGTTGGAAGGATCATTGGGAATAGAAACTTTGGCTCCATCCGGCACATCGGCCAGGCTGGAGAGCTTATTGGAATAAATACGGAGCGGTGCCAGATACGTATTGGCAATGGGGATAAGGTCCGTGCCATTCTTTTCATTGAAGGCATCGAGGAAGGGGCCATGCTGGAAGGAGTTCAGATCGATATCCCCTGACGCCAGCGCCTGGTCCGTGGTGACGTAGTCAGAAAATGTCCGGACATTGACCTTCAGTCCCTGTTTTTCTGCTTCCTTCGCCACAAATTCCACAATGGGCTCCGAATATCCCGGAGTCACGCCTACGGTGATTTCCTTCTTTTCCGCTGCTGCAGGGGTATCTTTTTTGCTGTCCCCGCAGCCCGAAATCATTCCTGCTGCCGCTGCGGCTGCCAGTGTAATAAGGATTGTCTTTTTCCAGTTCATAGGTTTCCCCTGCTTTCAGAATGAAATTTCTCAGAACGCCGGTACCAGGCCGTCGCTGAAGTTATCGTTGATATACTTTCTTACAGAATCGCTCTGGAAGATCTTTACGAATTTCTGGTAGGTAGGATTGTCCTTGTCCTGTTCCCGGGCAGCGATGATATTCACATAGGGAGATGTGTTATCCTCGGTGGCCAGGGCTTTCTTGGTATCCAGGCCGGCAGACTTTGCATAGCCTGCATTGATGACGGCAATGGAGACATCATCCAGGGACCGGGGCAGCTGGGCTGCTTCCAGTTCGATGATCTGCAGGTTCTTCGGATTTTCCGCAATATCCCCTACCACAGCCTTCGTGGGATCCGTTCCTTCCTTCAGCTTCAGCAGGCCCTGGTGGTCCAGGAGGAGAAGGGCCCGGCCGCCGTTGGATGGATCGTTGGGGATGGCCACTTTGGCACCGTCCGGTACGTCCTTCACATCGGTGACTTTGTTGGAGTAAATGCGGAGAGGCGCCAGATAGGTATTACCAATGGACACGAGCTTGGTACCGTTCTTTTCATTGAAAGCATCCAGGAAGGGGCCATGCTGGAAGGAGTTCAGGTCGATATCGCCTGCTGCCAGGGCCTGGTCCGGAGTGACGTAATCGGAGAAGGATTTGATGTTGACCTTCAATCCCTGTTTCTCCGCTTCCTGGGCTACGTATTCCATAACCTTTTCAGAATATCCCGGGGTGATACCTACGGTGATTTCTTTCTTTTCCGCCGGAGCCTTGGCATCCTTCTTATTGTCGGAGCCGCAGCCGGAAATGGCGCCCACCACTGCAAGGGCCGCCAGGGACAGTGCTAATGTTTTCTTCAGATTCATAATGATACCTCCTGCATATACATAAAAAATAAACAGATTTTCATAAACAAAAAGTCCCCCATCCCGAAAGGGACGGAGGACCGTGTTACCACCCAATTTCATTTTCACGTCACCGTGAAAACCTTGTAAGGTACGCCGGCATAGCCTTGATACCCTGACTCTGTAACGGGAGTTCCCGGGCCGCTTCATGATTCAGCGCACCAGGCTCAGAGGCCATCTTCCATCAAACCTGCCGCGCTCCTTTTCACCATCCGGAGCTCTCTTTGCCGGCTCATTTCATGTACTCTTCTCTTCACTGCCTTTATGAAGTTGCATTAAATATACCATCAGAAAATGGACAAGTCAAGGGAAAATTCCCCAAATAAGGCCCCGTCGGAATATTCGCTTTTCCCTTCTTACTTCTTGCAGGAAGGGCCATGGATCTTACAAAATGACAGACTATAAAAAACGTGCCGCCCCTGGGACAGCACGTTTTTTACCGTAAACTACAATGATCATTCACGAATCTTATTTTGCTTTGTCAGCTTTGAGCTGATCAATTTCCTTCTGCTGAGCAGCTAACTGATCCTGCAGCTGGCCGATGACTTTATAAAGTTCAGTCGTATCCGGAGCAGCTGTCTTAGCCTTGGCAGTGGACGGACCAAGCTTGAAGCTTACGCCGAAGGTGTAAGCGTTGTCGGAATCACCCATGGTGCTGGCAGCGCTGAACATGATATTTGCATTCGGACGATAGAAAGCACCTACAGCTACACTGTTTGCATTTCTGAAGTTACCGGAAGCAACAGCAAAGCTGAGTTTGTTGGACGGATCATAATCTACAGCATGAAGACCTGCCAATGCAGCAGAGCGGGCACCCACTTTATTGAGATCCTTCTTCATGGAGCTGTAGTCGTTGAACAGCTGATCAATATTGCTGCTGTTCTGACCCACCTGCGCATCCAGGGCATTCAGGTTTTCTCCTACAGAATTGTCGGATTTAACGTAATGACCATTGCTGGTCGAACCAATAACATTGTTGGTATTGGTAATCTGGTCCTGCAAGGTCTTGTCTGCATCGATACGGTCGTTAGTTTCCTTCTTGATGCTTTCAGCGTTCGTTTCAATATTCTGTTCATTGGAAGCGATGCGTTCTTCATGGTTGGCAAGCTTATCGCTATTAGCTTTAATGTTATCTGCATTGGTCTTAATATTGCCAGCGTTCGTCTGAATATCTTTGGCATTCTTGGCAATCTTAGCGTCCTGCTCATCCTGTTGTTCCTGAATGTCTGCAAAACCAAGGGTCATCTTCTGATTTAACTGGTTGTCTCCATCCTGGCGAGCTGCGGCTTCCTTATCGATATTATCCTGCAAGGTCTTGTCTGCATCGATACGGTCGTTAGTTTCCTTCTTGATGCTTTCAGCGTTCGTTTCAATATTCTGTTCATTGGAAGCGATGCGTTCTTCATGGTTGGCAAGCTTATCGCTATTAGCTTTAATGTTATCTGCATTGGTCTTAATATTGCCAGCGTTCGTCTGAATATCTTTGGCATTCTTGGCAATCTTAGCGTCCTGCTCATCCTGTTGTTCCTGAATGTCTGCAAAACCAAGGGTCATCTTCTGATTTAACTGGTTGTCTCCATCCTGGCGAGCTGCGGCTTCCTTATCGATATTATCCTGCAGAGAATCCTTTACGTTGGAGACACGTTCATCCAGAGCATTCAGGTTCTGACCAACCGTGTTAGCCTTCTTTACGACAGTGCTATCCTCTGTTGAACGATCAACAACACCTTTATCAGCGCTCAAATAAGTGCGGGATGTAACGCTGCCGCCAGTAATGGTGCTATTGGCATCAATTTCATTAGTTTTAATGTTCCCGCCCTTAATGGTTGTTGTCTGTCCATGTGAATCAGCAGCGTTGCTGAATTCGGTGCCACCGGCAGCTGTTGTCTTTACCTTAGAAGTTTTACCATCCAGAGCAGCAGAAATTGTTACAGATCCAACTCCAGTACTCAATGTACCATGATTTTGAGTTGCATCTCTTCCACTAGTTGTACCAACCGTAGCTGTTGTAACACTAGCATCAAAAAATCCCCTCTGTTCTTTATCGGGATTACCCTTGACTGCTTCCAGAACTGCTCTACCATCCGAATGAAGAGACAGACTAGCTCTCGAACCTGATCCACTTGACTCTACAGTCTTAATCTGGTTTGCTGCTTGTGCGCCTCCGACCATTGCGACGCTCATTAAACCAGCTAAAACAGCTGCTGTTAATTTTTTGCCTGCTAATTTCATACTCTGTTCCCTCCTGCACTTTGAATAGTTTCGAACAAATTTTATGCTCTTTTCACAGAATAAAACCTGCTGTTGCAGTAGGGTCAAGGTCAAAAAAGCTATAACCCGGCAGTCATTAAATCCATAGGAATCTATAAATTTTATGCTTTTCCCATCTACTTTTGTTATGTGTAAGGTAACGCTTTATGCTATTATTTCATACAAGATAGCCTTTCTTCCTTCCCCCCCATATATTAACTCATGTTTCAAAATAAAACTATAATGATAACATCAATGTTATATTTCAAATTATATTATTTAGTATGTGAAAGTATAATATAAAAAATTTTATAAGCTTAAATAAAGAATCTCATTCATTGATGAGGATATCTGCAGACAGTGGAATTATATCCGTAAACAGCCCATTTCGTTCCGGGAAGCACGGGTTCCGGGGATTTTACATCCAAATAAAAAAGCCTTGAGAGATCAAGGCTTTTACATATAAATTTCTTCAACTACCAGTCAATCCAGGTGAGCGCTTTCTCCAGTTCATAGAAGGTCTTCCCGTCCCAGAGGATATCTTCGGTGAGATGATCCAGTACATCCTCTGCATCCTCAGACTCATAGTAATAGACCAGTTCCATAAATTCCTCAAAAGGTTCCCTGGAAAAGCGGTATTTCTCCACGCTGAGACTGTAGGTATTCCTGCCGGGATGAAACTTCAGTCCGGAGAACCGGTATACATAGCCCCGATGCCGCACAGAAGCCTCTCCATCGTTCATATAGTCAATAAATTCGTCCGCGTCGCCGCCCTGCATATTTTCACTTCTCCTTTAAAACCATGGTTGCCATGGTTTTATTATACATGATGGAAGGGGAAAGAAAAAGGCTTTTGAGACGGCCCTCCGGGCCGAGGGTGAGGCCTGCTTCGCAGGTGAGTTGTGTTCGCTGGCGCCCAAGGTTGCGGAAAAAGGGCTTAAGTGAAGAAAAGCACGGCCACAACCCTTGGGCCGGCGCGCCAGCGCACGGTCCATACGCCCCTCTGCCCGCAGGGCAGGCCCCTTCGGGGAAACCGGTAAGCGCTCGGCTCTGCCGACCGGTATTTAATGCCATTTACCTCATATGCGACACGTTTGAGATTCTTCGCTTCGCTCTGAATGACTCTGCCCGGCAGAGCTCCCCGATCTCGGTCCCGATCCCGATCCCGGTCCCACTAATCCATCAATTCTTTCCGGAAGCCGGCCACCTTCCGGATGTCCTCCGGCGTGGTGCGGCAGCAGCCGCCGATGAGGCGGGCGCCGGCTTTCTGCCAGATTTTCACATAATCTCCGTAATCCGCGGCAGCCCCTTCCCAGGTCTTGTCAGAAGCATCATAGTGCTCTCCGGAATTGGGGTACACCACCACCGGTTTATCAGTGTATTTCCGGATTTCCAAAATGAGGGATTCCACATACTCCGGCGCCGTGCAGTTGACGCCCATGGCCTTCACGCAGGGGATTTCGTCCAGTGCCTTGGCGCAGTCGCCGATATCATCATCGCCGCAGGTATGGAGGCCGTCTTTGCAGGAAAAGGAAATCCAGCAGGCAGCGTTTTCCATTTCCGAAAGCACATCGGTCTCCGCCAGTGCTTCCACAAGGCAGGGAATGGTTTCACAGGCAAAAATATCGGGTCCCGCCTCTTTGAGGATATGCATGCGTTCCCGGTGGAAATCAGCCAGCTCTTCCCTGGTCTTTCCATAATGGCCCTTATATTCGCTGCCGTCTGCCAGGTAGGCACCGTAGGGGCCCACCGATGCGGCTGCCAGAGGGACCGGTCTTTTTTCCGGCGCTGCTTCTGCCAGATATTCATCCCGTGCTTCCTGCACCAGTCTTACGGAACGGATGAGAAGCTCTTTCGCCTCTTCAGGGGTAAAGCCTTTCTTCTCAAAGCCTTCCAGGGTAGCCTGATAGCTGGCGCTGGTGACAATGTCGCTTCCCGCATCAAAATAGGAACGGTGCACCGCCTTCACCAGGTCCGGCCTCTCGTAGAGGGCAATGGCGCTCCAGAGTTCGTCGTTAATGGAAAAGCCCTGCCTTTCCAGTTCCGTGGAAAAAGCGCCGTCCAGCACGATGAATGGGTATGTCTGTAAGATTTCTTCTATCATGATGACTCCTTATATAATAATGGCCGCTCCGCGGCCGGGTTCAGAAGGTTCAGAGGGTTCGGCGCCCATGGGGCCACTGCGTGTCCCGGGTTCAGAGGGTTCACAAGGTTCAGAAAGTTCAAAGGGTTGTGGTGGCGGCTTCGCCGCAATTTTATAGCCGCCGAAGGCGGCATACAATACTCCCCTCTGAACCAGCCCGCTCTGTGGGCGGAACCGGAGGCCTCCAGGGGCGCAGCCCCGGCGAGGCCTTGAACCCGGGCGCCGAAGGCGCCTGAACCCTCTTGCATTTGGGAATACCGGCCAGCCGACAGCGGCCCACTAGTCCACTAGCCCACTAGCTCACTAGCTCACTAGTCCACTATTTCACAATTTCCTCCGGCGGTTCTTTTCCAAACCACTTTTTATAAATCTTTGCAAATTCTCCGTTTTTCTTAATCTTTGTGAGGCCGTCGTCGATTTTGGAAAGGAGCTCCTTGTTGTCCTTTTTCACCGCAATGGCCAGATATTCCGTGGACAGGGCCACGGGAGCGGTCTTCACAGAGTGGTCTTCTGTCTTGGCCACGTAGTATTCGTTGGTGGGAATATCGTTGATAACGGCGTCCACGGCGCCCTGTTTCAAATCCAGGAAGGCGTCGCTCAGGGTGCTGTAGGTGCGGACATTGGCCCCTTCGATTTTGCGGGCCGCCTCTTCTCCCGTGGAGCCGATGGTGACGCCCAGGGTTTTACCGGAAAGGTCCGCCTTCGATTGGATATCCCGGTTATCACTCTTCACCACCACCCCAAGGCCGGCAATGTAGTAGGGTTTGGAGAAATCCACAGACTGCTTCCTGTCTTCTGTGACGGTAATGTCATTGATGGCAGTGTCCAGGTCTCCCGACTTCAGGGCAGGAATGAGGCCGTCGAAATTCACATTCCTGATTTCCGTGGTCAGTCCCTCTTCCTTTGCAATGGCTTTAATAATGTCCACGTCAAACCCTTCATATTCTTTGGTGTCCATGTTCTGGAAACCAAAGGGCGGATAGGCAGCATCCATGCCCACCCGAAGGACAGAGGACTGCTTCTCCTGTCCGCAGCCGGTAACTATGGTAAGGCCTAAAAGAAGGGCCAGAAAAAGAAATAGTTTTTTCATAGGGATTCTCCTTTCTAAAAAGGGTTCATGGACACGCCCTTTGGGCGTGAAGGTTCAGAGGGTTCGGCGCCCATGGGGCCACTGCGTGTCCCGGGTTCAGAGGGTTCACAAGGTTCAGAAAGTTCAAAGGGTTGTGGTGGCGGCTTCGCCGCAATTTTATAGCCGCCGAAGGCGGCATACAATACTCCCCTCTGAACCAGCCCGCTCTGTGGGCGGAACCGGAGGCCTCCAGGGGCGCAGCCCCGGCGAGGCCTTGAACCCGGGCGCCGAAGGCGCCTGAACCCCCTTGCTTTCGGGAATACCGCTTTCTGATGTCTGTCGTCTGATGGTCTCATGTCTTCCCGCCGACCGGTATTCTTTAGTGGACTAGTGGACTAGTGAGCTGGCAGCAGCCATTAGCGGTACTCACCGAGATTCTTCACTGCGTTCAGAATGACAGTGTCCGGCGGGAAGCGGACAGCCGACAACTAACGGCCGGTATCTGCCCCCTGAGCGAATGCGAACACAACCTTCAGCCCCAGCGGAAGCGCCGGGCTGTCGCCCCTCCACGCCGAAAGGCGTGGGCCCCTTCGGGAATACAGCCCGGCAGGAAGCAGGCAGCAGACAGCGGATTAATTTCCATGCAGGGGATTATGCACATTGAAGGGCATGAGGTTGTCCAGGCTGTAGGGCGTTTCCTGGTATACGAAGTTCAGCCAGTTGTGGTAGAAAAGATGGGCGTAGCTGCACCAAACGAATCTTGGCCTTTCCTGGGGATCGTCGTAGGGATAGTAATTTTCCGGCAGACGGATGGGGAGGCCCTTTTCCCGGTCCCGCTTGTATTCCCATTCCAAGGTGCGCAGGTCGTATTCAAAGTGTCCCAGCACGAAAATGCGGCGGGATTCCTTGTCGGAAATGATGTTGATGCCGTTATCTTCGGACCGGGAAAGGACGGTGAGGTCCGGCGTGGCGTCTACCTTCCTGTCGTCAATGGAGGTATGCCTGGACTGGGGAATGAAATAGCGGTCATCGAAGCCCCGAAGGAGGGGATGGTAGGAAAGGGTGAGGTTGTACTGGTAAATGCCGAAGAGTTTCCTTGGAAGGATTCTTTTTTCCACGCCGTAGTCCCGGTAGAGCCCTGCCTGGGCGGCCCAGCAGAAGTGGAGGGTAGAAAAGACATGGGTGTCAGCCCAGTCGAAGTATTTCAGCATCTCCGGCCAGTAATCCACCTGTTCATAGGGCATTTTTTCCACCGGTGCCCCGGTAATGATGAAACCATCGTACCGTTTGTCTTTGATGTCATCAAAGGTGAGGTAATTTTCATCGAGGTAAGATTTATCGGTGTGGGTGGTTTCCCGGGATGCAATACGGGCAAAATCCACATCCAGCTGCAGCGGCGTATCTCCCAGGAGCCGGAGCAGCTGCACCTCCGTAGGTTTTTTGATGGGCATAAGATTCAGGATGAGAATCTTCAGGGGGCGGATGTCCTGGGTCCGGGCCCTTTTTTCACCAATTGTGACAATCCCTTCTTTTTTCAGTTCAGAAATGGCTTCGATACCATCGGCAATTTTAATAGGCAAAATAAAACCTCCCAATCTGCAGTAATAAAAAAATCCCGTCCCCCCAAGGGACGAGATACTCGTGTTACCACCCAATTTCATTCCCGCGTCACCACGGAAACCTTATAAGGTACGCCAGCCTGTGCTTTGATACCCTGTCTCTGTAACGGGAGAAACCCGGACTGCCTCACCATTCGGCAGTGCAAGCTCAGAGGCCATCTTCCGCAGGCTTTCCTGTGCTCCTTTTCACCACCCGGAGCTCTCTTTGCCAATCTTTCCTGCGTACTCTTCTCTTCCCAGCTTCTTTGAAATTAAAGCTATTTTAAACTGAAAATCCCTAAAAGTCAATAGGAAGCCATTTGCTATTTTCTATCTATTCTAACCAGCCAATTCCTTATTCCCATGGTGGCCTGTGAAATTGTGAAAAGTGCTGGCGTATATACATTATTCCTGCCTCCCCTTTCCATAAAATAAGGCAGCCATTCTTATATTCACTTCTATCTTTCTACTGGAAATGGACAGTCCTTCCTTCCATTTTTTATCCGTTTTCTCTATTTTTCTCATATTTTCACCGTTATTACTTTCTTTTACCATCCTTTGACAGACTCTTTTCCCTGTTTTTTCAAAGGGCCCTGGTTCCTGTGAAAGTAGAATTCACAGGAACTCCGTCTGTGGATAAGTAAGAAATCCCTGTATCATGGGATATTCACCACCTGATTCCATAGTTTTCCCCAGCCCACTTTTCACTTATTCACAGTTATTCACAGATTTTTGTGTATATCTCAGGCGGACACCTTTGGCTGTTTCCATAATTTCTGAATTTCCTATTCTCATTATCCGGTTATCCACAGGATGTGAATAACTATGTGAAAAAAGCCGGATATGATCGAGGTACCGTTGAAGTATATACTTATAGGGAAAAAAGGCCGGGAAAAGGATTTGTCCCTTTCCCGGCTGGTAAAATGGAGGTCTTTATTTATCTTCGATGGGGTAGTCCTGGAGGGCATCGTACCCTTCTTCCCCGGTGCGGATCTTTACGGCATTATCCACGGTGGTAACGAAGACTTTACCATCGCCGTACTTGCCGGTATAGAGGGCTTTCTTTGCCACTTCGATGACGGTTCTCGGGGAAATCTTGGATACCACGATGTCCACCCGTACCTTTGGCAGCAGTTTCGCAGAGACCGCAGCACCTCTGTACATCTGGGTCTGTCCTTTTTCAAGGCCGAAGCCCAGTGCCTTAGTGACGGTCATGCCGGTGATGCCGATGGCTTCCATGGCGGCTTTCAGGATTTCAAAGCGTTTGTCAGAGGTGATAATGGTGACGCACCAGAGCCGATGTCCATCGGCGGGCACTTCTTTTGGCGCCACCGTTTCCGGTACTTCTTTATCCATCGGTACTTCTACGGCATTGGCAGGAGCCTTGCCGGCTTCAATCTTTTCTTCCGCTGTTTCCGGGACCATCATGAAGTCCGCATAGGCGGAAGCCAGGCCGTGTTCTTCGAAGTCCAGGCCGTTAATTTCTTCTTCCCGGCTCACCCGGAGGCCGATGGTGGCACGAATGATGCGGAATACGATATTAATGGCAATGAATACATAAATGGCAACCACTACGACGCCAAGGATCTGGATGAAGAGGAAATGGGGATTTCCTGTATAGAGGAGACCGCTTTCTTCGGAGAAGAAGCCGGTGAGGATGGTGCCCAGGGCACCGCATCCGCCGTGGGCTGCAATGGCGCCGACGGGGTCATCGATTTTCATTTTCTGGTCAATGAATTCTACGGCATATACAATGAATACCCCTGCAATAAGGCCGATCCAGAAGGAACCGGGCACCGTCACCGCATCGCAGCCGGCAGTGATGGCCACGAGGCCTGCCAGACCGCCGTTCAGGGTCATGGACACATCGGGCTTGCCATATTTGATCCAGGTCACGGCCATGGTGGTGCAGGCTGCTACCGCTGCTGCCAGGTTCGTGGTAATCATGATGTGGCCGGCAGATTCGATGACTTTGTCGCCGGTCATGGAAACGGTGGAGCCGCCGTTGAATCCGAACCACCCCATCCACAGGATGAACATGCCCAGGCAGGCCAGGGTAATGCTGTGGCCGGGAATGGCGTTTACGGTGCCATCCTTATTGTACTTGCCGATTCTGGGTCCCAGGAGCCATGCCCCTACGAAGGCACACACGCCGCCTACGAGGTGGACACAGGTGGAACCGGCGAAATCATGGAACCCCAGCTGGGAGAGCCAGCCGCCGCCCCAGATCCAGTGGCCGGAGATCGGGTAGATCAGGAGGGAAATGATGATGGAGTATACGCAGTAGGCGGAGAATTTCGTCCGTTCCGCCATGGCCCCGGATACGATGGTGGCGGAGGTAGCGCAGAACACGGTCTGGAAGAAGAGATAGGCCAGTGTGGTGTATCCCGCATCATCGGGCACCTGGAAGTGGGTGACGAAGAGGTCCGGCGTACCGATAATGCCGCCGATATCGGTTCCAAACATGAGGCCGAAGCCGAGGAACCAGAACACCACGGTGCCCAGGGCAAAGTCCATGAAGTTCTTCATGACGATGTTCCCTGCATTCTTGGCCCGGGTAAGGCCGGTCTCCACCATGGCGAACCCCGGCTGCATGAAGTATACCAGGATAGCCCCTAAAAGAACCCAGATGGTATCCACCGAAGAATACCGTCCCTCCGGCTCCGCAGCCAGAGCCACCGACGGCAGGGCTACCGCCGCCAGGAGCAAAGGCCACTTGCCTTTCAGCGCTTCCATTTTTCTCATAATAATCCACTCCTTTGACCTTGTTGGAAAAGAAAAGTCTGACCGGAATGGCGGCTTTTTCTGAAAGACAAAAAGCCCGGGATATCCCGGGCGTCCTTGTCCAAAAGAAAAAGCCTGACATGAACCATTCATGATCAGACATCTTTGCCAAACTATGTAATTGGCCCCGAAGGGCAAATGATTATGAAAAAATAATACACCCGCCGCCCTATTCCGTCAAGGGGAAATGCAAATTATTTCTGATTGGCCCCTACAGCTGTAAATCCGACAGGTCCCATCCCCCATCGGCCTCGCTCTTCCCTTTCTCCCTGCCTTTCGTTACAATAAAGAAAATCCCCTGTATTGTAAAGCAAGGAGGTCCACCATGCCCTACGTCAACATCAAAATCACAAAAGAAGGAAATGTCACTCCGGAGCAGAAGGCAAAACTTATCAGCGGTGTCACAAACCTGCTGGCCGACGTGCTCCATAAGAACCCCGCCACCACGGTGGTGGTCATCGACGAAGTACCCCTGGAAAACTGGGGTCTCGGCGGCGATCCGATTCTTTTGGCCCGGGAAAAGAGAAAGGGAAAATAAAGAACTCCCCATGGCCTGACAAACCATGGCAGCACCCATAGAGCGGCTGTCATGGAGCTTCCAGCATATGGAAGCCCCCTGCCGGTAACTCGTCCCCCAGCAGTTTGACGGTCATGCCCATTCCTTGACTGCATCCAGCAGTTTTTCCAGAACCCTCTCTTCTCCTCCCCGGTTGGCAATGGTAATATCTGCCGCCTCCCGGTAGAGGGCAATCCGTTCTTCATACAGCGTAAAGACCTTGTCCGGCCCCTCTTTCAGGAGGGGCCTTTTTTCGACTTCCACGTCCGTCACAATATCCTCCGGAAGGCGGTCCAGGAAAATAATGAGTCCTCCTTCGCGGAGATTGTCTACATTGGATTTTCTTTTAATCACACCACCTCCGGTGGCAATGATGATGCCTTCCTTCGCCGATAAATCACGGATGGTCCTTTCTTCTGCCTCCCGGAAGGCATCCTCGCTCTCTGCGAAGAAACTTTTGATGGTTCGGCCTTCCTTTTTTTCAAGGTAATCATCGGCATCGATAAATGGCCGGTGGAGAATATCCGCCAGGGCCTTTCCGAATGTGGTTTTTCCGGATCCCGGCATGCCAATGAGCACGATATTCTTCATACTTCCATTTCCTCCGCAATTTCTTCCGCCAGGGCCGGGGAAATCGACTTGTCCATCCAGATTTCCTCTGCCGCCATGGCCTGCATGACAAGCATGTACATACCATTGGATGTATCGCCGGCAGCGTCATGGAGCAGTTTCGTTTCCTTTGGATTGTATATAATATCTACGACCTTGGGAAAAGAAGCAGCCTGGCCAGCCGGAATCGGGGAAACGCCGGTTTTGGGGTACATACCCACGGGGGTGGCATTTACAAGGAGATACCGGTCCTCCAGGGAAGGAAGGCTGTCGTAGCCCTCGATATCCACGTGTCGGGCACTGGCAAAGGAAAGAAAATCGGAATCCACCTTCTCCGGGTGCCGGCTGATGACATGGATGGCTGAAGCCTTTTCATCAAACAGGCACTGGATAATGGCCCGGGAAGCGCCGCCATGGCCAAGTACCACCGCCTCCCTGCCGGAGACGTCGCAGCCGATGCGGGAAAGGGTCCTTTTAAAGCCGGTGTAGTCCGTATTGTATCCCAAAAGGCGCCCGTTTTTATGGGCAATGGTATTCACGGCGCCGATGGTCTTTGCCTCTTCCGACAGTTCATCCAGGAATGGAATGACTTCCACCTTGTAGGGAATGGTTACATTCAATCCATCATAGGCGTCAAGGATTTGCGGCAGTTTTTCCTTAAAGCTTTCCTTTGGAATTTCTATGAGTTCATAGGTGGAAGAAATGTTCTTTTTTTCAAATAATTTACGGTGAATTTCCGGGGACAGGCTGTGTCCAAGGACTTCACCCAGAAGGCCCAGTTTCATAATGACTCCTTTCTAATGGATGCTTCGCGGATAGCGACACTGGGGGTATAGCCTCCCGCTTCTGGCATCCAGCTGTCAGGAAAGCCCTGCAGCCTGCGGCACAAGCAGCCGTTGGAGCCATCAGGCGAAAAGCGCTGCATGCGAATCAGTTTCCCTGGAAGCGAACCGCCCCATACCAGTGGCTCTATCCACCAACATGCCATCTACCTTTTACAGGACGGATAGTTGCCAAGAATCTTGAAATAGGTACACATGGATTCAAGACCCCTTAATGTCTGCGCATTGGCCGGATCCTCCAGCCGACCCATGACATCGATATGGAAGAAGTACTCGAAGGGCCTTCCTTCCATGGGACGGGATTCCAGATGGGTCATATTCATGCCGCCGTAAAAGAAGTACCCCAGCACATGGTACAGGGCCCCCGGTTCATGGCGCACGGAAATGACAAGGGTAATCTTATCTGCTTCCGGTTTGATTTCCATTTTCGGCCCGATAATGAAGAACCGGGTATAGTTACTGCTGTTGAAGAAAATATTTTCCGCCAGCACTGAAAGGCCATAGAGCCTTGCCGCTGTGCGGCTTGCCACGGCGGCCTGGTTCTTCTTCCCGTCCTGGGCCACCTTTTCCGCACTCCGGGACGTGGAAAAATAGGGCTTCAGGGTCCAGTCCCGGTGTTTGTTGAAGAAAGGCCGGCACTGGGCAAATCCCTGGGGATGGGAAAAGACCGTATCGATATCTTCCATCTTTGCCCCCGGAAGGCCCAGGAGGTTATGCTCGATCTTGACCATCTGCTCTCCCACCACGGCACAGCCATAGCGCTGGATGAGATCATAGACTTCTGTGATGCCGCCGGTGGAGGAATTCTCAATGGGCATGACCCCATAATCGATATCCCCTTCCTGCACCGCCTTCACCACATCTTCAAAGAGGGGAAAGTAGGATTCTTCCCGTTTCCTGTCACCAAACTGCTTTTCCATGGCTTCGTAGGTATAGGATCCCTTGGCGCCATAGCAGCCCACCCGTATTGCTTTATCTGACATTGGAATTCCTCCTGTCCGTCAGCAGCAGGTCCAGGATCACCAGGGCCGCTGCATTTTCAATGACCGGAATGGCCCGAGGAACGATACAGGGATCGTGGCGGCCGCCGATGGAAAGGTCCGTATCCTCTTTTTTGGAAATATCGATGGTCCGCTGCCGCCTTCCGATGGAGGCCGTGGGTTTCACGGCCAGCCGGAACAGCACGGGGCTGCCGCTGGAAATGCCGCCCAACACGCCGCCATTATGGTTCGTCAGGGCCACCGGATGGCCTCCTTCGTAATGGAGGCTGTCATTGGCCTCCGCGCCAAAGAGAGCGGAAAATCCGAAACCCTCTCCGAATTCGATGGCCTTCACCGCCGGCACGGAAAACATCATATGGGCCATCTCGCTTTCCAGGGAATCGAAGAAGGGATCCCCCAGTCCCACCGGAAGACCGGTCACCATACATTCCACGATGCCTCCCACCGAGTCCCCCACCTTCTGGGCAGAGAGGATAGCATCCTCCATGGCCTTTCTTTTTTCTTCTTCTATCACCGGAAGCTTCATGGTATCCAGATAGCTGAAAAGTTCCTCTTCCTCCCCCAGCGGGTTAAAGGAACGGTCCTGGATGCCATGAATTTCCAGGGCATGGGCACCGATGGAGATACTCTCCTTTTCCAGTACCTGCCTTGCCAGGGCGCCGGCAAAGGTGAGGGGCGCCGTAATGCGGCCGGAAAAATGACCGCCGCCCCGGTAGTCATTGAATCCGCCGTATTTTACATGCCCCGTATAATCTGCATGGCCCGGGCGCATGTGGTCTTTGAGAATATCATAATCTTTGGAATGCTGGTTTGTATTCCGAATTTCCATGGCCAGGGGCGTACCGGTGGTGTGGCCATGGAAGTAGCCCGAAAGGATTTCGAAGCTGTCTTTCTCCTTCCGGGGCGTAGCCAGGTTCGAGTTTCCCGGCGCCCGGCGTGCCATTTCCCGGCGCACCAGGTCCCAGTCAAAGGACAGTCCCGGCGGCAGGCCGTCAATGACGGCGCCGATGGCGGTGCCATGGGATTCGCCAAAAATGGTAACCTGTACTGTTTTTCCAAATGTGTTGCTCATAGGATGCTCCTAATGAATGTAAAACAAGGAATGAATTGGCCCATTGTCCCGGATAACTGTATTCCTATTAGTTAGGAGTGAGGAATTAGGAGTGAGGAGTGAGGAGTGAGGAGTGAGGAGTGAGGAGTGAGGAGTGAGGAGTGGTGGTGGCGGCGCACAAATTATATAGCGCCGCCTTTTGGCTTCCCAACCAGCCCCGTCATTTCGACCGGTGTGACCATGCTTTGTGACTTGAAAGCTAAGGAATCGTTGTCAGATTTCATTCTTGGCCGAGTTATGACGAAGCAGTGCATAAAAATCCTTATGAAATCTGACTCTGCAAATGAATCAGCGCTTCCCTGGAGCCTTATGAACACTCGACTCGTCCGGAACATACGCTTTTCCAGGGTATACATATTCTGCGGCGCTTCATGAATTGTGCGCCGCACCTTCCCCTTGGCCGCAGGCCATTCCCCTTGCGCCACTTCGCCGAAGGCGTTCCCCCACAGCTGCTTTGCCCACGACGTTATCTTTCTTCCACCTTTCCTCCCAGTTTCCGGAAATCTTCCCAGAACCGGGGATACGATTTTCTTACGCTTTCTGCGCCCTCGATGGTGAGGGGACCGGTGAGCCTGGGGGTAATGGAGGCCAGGGCCATGGCAATGCGGTGGTCATTCCAGGAAGACACGGTGCCGCCGGAAAGGGAAGGTTTGCCGTGAATCAAAAGGCCCTCCGGCTTTTCCGTTATATCTGCCCCCAGTTTCGTAAGCTCCACGGCCATGGCATGGAGGCGGTCACATTCTTTGAGCCGTACCCTTCCGGCGTGGATGATTTCCGTGGTCCCTTCGCTCACGGCCGCCATGGCAGCAAAGGCGGGTACCAGGTCCGGCACGTTTTCCGCATCCATGGTAATGCCGTGAAGGCTTCCCGTTCCTGCAGTCAGTCCCTCCGGTCCCTTTTCTATGGTTCCACCCATGTCCCGGTACAGGGAGATGATAGCCCTGTCCCCCTGCAGGGATGTATCAGAAAGGCCGGTCAGTGTGATATGGCCGCCGGAAAGGGCAGCGGTCAGCCAGAAGGCGGCCTGGGAATAGTCCCCTTCCACGGAAAAGGTCCCCCTTTTGTACTGCTGGCCTCCCGGTATTTCATAGATTCCCTCTCCCCTGTTATAGACGATAACGCCATGGCGGGCCAGGGTGTCTACGGTCATGTCCACATAGCTTTTGGATTCCAGAGGTGTGGTACTCACCAGCAGGGAGTCCGCCTCTGCCAAAGGCAGGGCGAAGAGGAGGCCCGTGAAGAACTGGGAGCTCACGTTTCCCGGAAGTTCATAGCGGCCGCCGGAGAGCTTTCCTTCCACCTCCAGCGGGAGGCCTCCCTTCGTGGCATAGGAAATCCCCTTTTCTTCAAAAATCCGATAATAGGGGATAAGGGGTCTTTCGGAAAGCCGGCCGTGGCCGGTGAAGACTACGTGGCTGCCGGAAAGGATGGCAAGGGGAATGAGAAACCGGAGGGTTGACCCCGATTCTCCCGCATCGGCAGTGAGGAGTCCCTCCTGTTTCCGCAGGCCCCCTTCGATGGTCAAAGTAATTCCTTCCTTTCCTTCCGATTTCTCCATAGCCACCCCCAGAAGGGAAAGGATGCGGCAGGTGGCTTCAATATCCTGGGACCAGGTAATGCCGGTAACCTCTGTTCTTCCTTTGGCCAGTGCGGACGCAATGATTTCCCGGTGGGTCATACTCTTGGAAGATGGCACCCGGAGCGTCCCCGTAAGGGGCCTTGGCGTAATGGTGATATTCATAGACTTCTCCTCAGCCTGTCACAATATACTTCGGAAGCTCCGACGTATCGATGGTCAGGAGCTGCGCTTTCCCGATGCGTTCCAGCACCACCAGTGTAATTTTCTTTCCCCGCCGCTTTTTGTCATGCATGATCTGGGGAATCAGCTCCTCCGCCGGAACGGCGATGGATGTAGGCAGGGACAGCTTATGGAGCACCCGGATAATGCGGTCTGCCGTTCCTTTTTCCGTGATACCCATCTTTTCCGTCTGTTCCGTCATGAGGCACATACCCATAGCCACCCCTTCGCCATGGGTAAAGGTGGAGTAATGGAAATACCGTTCCACCGCATGGCCGATGGTATGCCCGAAGTTCAGGACCTGCCGTTTTCCCGTATCAAATTCATCTTCCTCCACCACCTTCGTTTTCTGGAGCACGCTGTGAAGGATGATTTCTTCCATATGCCTGTCCAGGTCCTCCTCTGTCTCCAGGGATTCGAAGATTTCAAAGAGTTCCGGGTCCCCGATACATCCGTACTTTACCGCTTCCGCCAGGCCGTCATGGATATAGCGGGGCGGCAGGGTCTTTAACAGGTCCGGATCAATGAAGACCCCCTTTGGCTGGTAGAAAGCACCGGCCAGGTTCTTCCCGCTTGGCAGGTCCACTGCCACCTTGCCCCCTACGGAGCTGTCGATCTGGGCCAGTATGGTGGTGGGTATCTGGAAGAAAGGGATGCCCCGCATATAGGTGGCCGCCGCAAATCCGCCGAGATCCCCCGGCACGCCGCCGGAAAGGGTAACGATGGCGTCGCTCCGGGACATGTCGAATTCCGAGAGCGCATCGTATACATCGGAGAGGACCTGGAGATTCTTGCTCGTCTCCCCTGCCGGAATGGCGATGACCCGCACATCAAATCCCGCCTTTGTGAGGACCTCCCGGATTGTATTCCCATAGAGCGGCTCCACATGGTCGTCGGTGATGACGGCGATTTTTTCTGCCTTCGTAAGGGCCCGGATTTTTTCTCCCACCCGGTGGATGAGGCCCCTTTCAATCTCAATGGTATAGGAGTCTTTCCCTAAGTCCACATTAATGGATGCCACGATGTATCATTTCCCTTCTTCTTCTACCTGCTTCTTTTAAAAATTTCCTGATTTCTTCTTCATTTCCTGCGGCTATGGCCTCCCGGACCCTGTCCAGGGAAGTGCGGAACCGGTCAATTTCTTCCACCACCTTATCCCGGTTGGAAAGGAAAAGTGACGTCCACAGGTCTTCATTGATATCGGCCACCCTCGTTTCATCGCGGAAAGAGCCGCCGATGAAATACTTTGTTTCGTCCGAGTAGGACCGGCTGTTCATAAGAGATGTGGCTACCACGTGGGGGAGGTCGCTGGTATAGGCGATGGCCCGGTCATGGTCCTCTGCCGTCACCACCGGCACATGGGCACAGCCCAGCTCCAGGGCAAGCTGCTTCACGGTTTCCAGATTTTCCTTCCGGTTCCAGGGTTCCGGGATAATGATGTAATTGGAGCCCTCAAAAATATGGCCATCCGCCTGGGAAAGGCCTGCTCCTTCCCGGCCGCACATGGGATGGCCGGAAATAAAGTCCACATCCTCCGGGAGAAGGGTCCTGAGTTCTTTGGCGAACCCGTTTTTGACCCCCGCAATATCTGTGAGCACCGCCCCTTTTCGAAGGAGGGACAGGTGCTCTTTGATAAAGGCCAGTGTCCCCTTTTCAGGAGTACAGAAAATGACGATTTCCGCCTTTTTCAGATCTCCCGGATCTATCGTATCTACGATTCCCATGGCGACGGCCTCCCTGGCCACACTTTCCGTCCGGTTGATGCCGATCACCAGGTGCCCCAGTTCTTTGAGCCGTTTGGCAAAGGAGCCCCCCATGAGGCCCAGGCCGATGACGGCCACAGGAATCCTGCTAAAGTCACTGTTCATAATGATTTCCTTTTTTATGATAAGCAAAGGGGCAGGAATGATTCCTGCCCCGCCCATGGTAAAGAAACAGGCAGGGCAACGGCAGCCGGGAGGATGGCCTCCACGGTGCAGCGACGCCCGGAAACCCAGGGAAGCGCTGATTAATTCGCAGAGTCAGATTTCATAAGGATTTTTATGCGCTGCTTCGTCATAACTCGGCCAAGGATAAAAGGAAGGCGCTTTTATGTGCAGAGAAAGCGCCAACTTACCTTGGCTCAGCAGTCCTATGCAGGACTGCTGCCTTAAATAGCTCGCTATTCGCATCGAGTTATTCCTCGCATTGCATAAAAATCCAAGAATGAAATCCGACAACGATTTAATCAGTGCTTCCCTCACTTACAATTCCCGTCCCACAATGGGTGCCAGCTTTTTCAGCCGTCCCATGAGACTGTCAAAGGTTTCCGGCGTAATGGACTCCGCTCCATCACACCATGCATGTTCCGGATCATTATGAACTTCACACATAATACCGTCGGCCCCGGCAGCGATAGCTGCCATGGCCATGGCCGGTACCATTTCCCTGTGCCCTGTAGCGTGGCTTGGATCCACGATGATGGGGAGGTGGCTCTTTTCTTTAATCACCTCCACCGCCGACAGGTCCAGTGTATTTCTGGTGGCCTTTTCAAAAGTGCGGATGCCCCGTTCACAGAGAATCACATTGTGGTTGCCCTCAGACATGATGTACTCCGCGCTCATGAGCCATTCTTCGATGGTGGCGGACATGCCCCGTTTCAGGAGCACCGGTACATTGAGCCGGCCTACGGCCTTTAGGAGGTCGAAATTCTGCATGTTCCGGGCGCCGATCTGTATGATATCCACGCCTTTCTCCAGGAACATGCCGATTTTGTCAGCGCTCATGAGCTCCGTCACCACGGGCATGTGGTTTATCCGGGCTGCGGAAACGAGCATGTCCAGTCCCTTTTCCCCAAGCCCCTGGAAAGAGTAGGGCGAAGTTCTCGGCTTGAACGCGCCGCCCCGGAGCACGGCAGCCCCCGATGCTTTTACGGCCCTGGCAATGCCGCCGATCTGGTCCGGTGTTTCGATGGAGCAGGGACCGGCCATGACCACCAGTTTCTTTCCGCCAATCTTCACGCCCCCCGCTTCTACCACCGTGTCCGCCGGATGGAATGCGCGGCTGGCCCGTTTGTAGGGCTCCTGTACCCGCATGACCTTGTCCACCCAGGGATTAGAAAGGAAATCTCTTTCATCCAGGGCCGATGTATCGCCAACGAGGCCAAGGACCACTTTGCTGGAGCCCCGGCTCCGGTCTACCTGGAATCCCTTGTCCCGGAGTTCTGCCTCCAGTGTTTCAATAGCAGTGAGCGGTGCGTTCTGTTTCATTACAATAATCATAATTTCCTCCTCTGCCCTTCCGGGCTTCTACAATCCTTCCGGAAAACTGCATTTCCCATATCTTCTAACTTCCATTCTCCTATGCTCCCGAGAAAATAACTCCGTTATTTTCTAAAAAGAAAAGGACAGGCTCCCATGAGTCTGTCCTTCTTTTCCGGAAATCCTTTTACTTGGAGAGGGCACGGGACTCATGACGGGATGCATGGCAAAAATAGCCGAAGCCATAATAATAGCCCCAGCCCATAAAGCCGTAATCCCGATCCATGAAATACTGTGCCATCGTGCTCTCTCCTTTCGTTAGAAGTTAGTTTAGTATAGGCTCACCGCCCCGATTTTGTCAAGGGAAGAAATGGTGTAGAGCAGGGATTCTGACTGCGATATGACGTTCGGGGCCCTGTCCTGCGGACAGGGTTGTAACTTCGTCAGGGCGAAGGCTTTCGCCTGGGCCCAGGGAAGAATGATATATTCCGCGGCACTTCCCACTGAATGCATCACTCATTCTTTCCTCTTTTTTCGTGCTGTACCATTTCCGCCCAGATGGCACTTCCTTTCATCCATCTTCACCGGTTTCCCTTTATTTTCTTCCATTCCCACCATAGAAGGATGAGAAGTCCCGCCGCCGTAATGGCCCAGGAGAGGGGATATACCGCCATGAGTACGGGGAAGGTGGAAAACCGGGAAAACACCGTGGCCACATAGAGCACCCGGGATCCGCATATGCCAGTAACCACGATGGCCGCCGGTGCAAAGGATATGCCAAATCCCCGGAGAAAGCCGGAAATCATTTCGATCATAAGGTTTAACGGTTCCGCCAGGAGGATATACCGGATGCGGATGATTCCATAAGAAACGACCGACTCATCCGCCGTAAAGAGATGCATCAGGGGGCGGCCGAAATAAATGATGAGCCCGCCCAGGAAGATCGTAAATACCAGATTCTGTATTGTCGTAATCTTCGCCACCCGGAAGCAGCGGGCCCTGTTCCCGGCGCCATAGTTCTGGCCCACAAAGGTGGTGCAGGCCTGGCCGAAGGCGTTCACAAAGATGTAAGCCAGGATTTCCAGGTTGAATGCCGCTGCCGATGCCGCCATCACATCGGCACCAAGACTGTTGATAGCAGCCTGGATGACGATGTTGGACAGGGAAAATACGGCTCCCTGCATGCCTGCCGGCACGCCGATGCGAAGAATTTCCTCCAGCAGGGCCCCATGGATCTTCATATGGCCCGGGCTGACCCTCACCGCCATCTTCGTATGGGATAAAAGACTGACCAGGAGCCCCGAAGACAGAAGGGTGGCACAGGTGGTGGAAATGGCCACTGCCGCCACGCCGAAATGGAAGAATACCACCAGGCAAAAGCTCACGATGACCTTCAGGATGCCTGCAATGCCAAGACACACCATGGGCGTCCGGGTGTCCCCCTGGCTCCGGAATATGGCCGATGCGAAATTGTACAGCAGCACCCCCGGCAGGGCCAGGAAAATAATGCGCAGGTACAGGAGGGACAGGGGCATCAGTTCTTCCGGCACCATGAGAAGGCCCAGTATGGGTTCTGCCAGGATTTCCCCCACCACCAGCATGGAAAGGCCTGCCAGCAGGGCAAACAGGAGGGACGTATGGACGGCATCGGTAATCTTTTCCCGATTCCCTGCCCCCGTGAGCCGGGCAATCACCACGTTGGCCCCCAGGGAAATGCCGATGAAGAAAGTAATGATGAAAGCCACCAGGGGTACACTGCTCCCCACGGCCGCCATGGCTTCTTTCCCCACGAACTGTCCCATGATCACCGCATCGATGGCATTGAAGAGCTGCTGCATCATGCCGGTAGCTGCCAGGAACAGGGCAAATTTCATGGTTTTACCTGCTATGGGCCCATGGGTCATGTCCACGGAACCTTTCATAAGAATCACTTCCATGTACTTACATAAAACAAACGGAGAAGCCCTGTGCCGTCACTTCTTCGCTGACCGGGGACGGCCCATCATTCCAGATGGAAGAGGTCCTCCATCTCCCGGTCATCGATAATCCTGTCATTCTTCACATCCCCATGGGCCAGCATGGACTCCACCCGACTGTCCAGTGTCTTTTTGACGAGCCGCTCCACGTCTATCCCCCGGAGGATAAAGAAATAAAATGGATTTTCATCAAGTCTCACACCGATACCGTACATGGCGGCAGCCACGTGCTTGCACATGTGGGCACTGTCAGGACAGGTACAGTAAAACTCAATTTCCCGGGCCGTGGGAAACAGGGCCCCCTTTTCCGTAAGCAGGGATTCCAGGGATTTGGGAAAATGGCCGGCAATCAGTTCTTCCATGCTGTCAAGTTCCCGGCTGCAGAGGCGAGAAATTTTTTCCATCTGCCCTTCAGAAAGGGAATCCACCAGGATCGTCACTTTATAGGGCCGCCATTCACTTCCCTGTACCAGGGCCTCCGCCTTTCCTTCCCTGATGGAAAGGTCAATGACGGCACCATTCCTCACGTAGGACCGGCCCCGGGGCAGGCGGTTTGTGTAGTCCAGGTAGTTCTCCATGTTTTGGCACCAGGCCCTGCCCCACCAGCTCCTGCAGATAGTGCGGCTGGTAACGGTTACAGGGTTCAGGTGCCTGCCGGACCGCTCTGCATCGGCCAGGGACTGCTGCGCTTTCGCTTTGAGTTCCTCCACACTCATGGAAGGATACATATCCTTATACCAGGTCATGGGAATCAGCCCCCTCTTCCCCATCCAGCTTCAGAAGGTCCAGCAGCTCCTTGTCCGAAAGGTCCGTAATCCAGGATGCACCGCCGCCTATGGCCTCCTCAGCCAGCTGTTTTTTATCTTCTATCATATCGTTAATTTTCTCTTCGATGGTTCCCTGGGAAACGAATTTGTAGACCATCACATGCTGCTTCTGTCCAATGCGGTAAGCCCGGTCGGTGGCCTGGTTTTCTACGGCCGGATTCCACCAGCGGTCAAAATGGATCACCGTTCCTGCCTTTGTCAGGTTCAGTCCCGTGCCGGCCGCTTTCAGGGAAAGCACCATGAAGGGGATGTACTTTTCACCGTTGAACTGATCCACCAGTTCCATCCGTTTTTTCACCGGCGTCCCACCGTGAATGGAAAGTCCCGGCATGCCAAAGACAGATGTAAGAAAATCACAAAGGGGCCCCACCATTTCCCGGTACTGGGTGAATACAAGGACCGGCTCCCTCTTCTCATAGAGGGCCTCGCAGATTTCCCGAAGTCTGACAAACTTCCCGCTGTCCTCCGGCTTGAACCGGGAGGATCCCAGAAATTCATCGGGATGGTTGCAGATCTGCTTCAGTTTGGAAATGGCCGTGAGTACGAGCCCCTTGCGCTGCAGTCCATCGGGCTTTGCCTCTTTGAGGGAGTGGGCCAGGAGGTCCAGCTCCTTCCCGTAAAGGGCAGCCTGCCGGGCAGAAAGGGGGACGTATTCCACGATTTCCGTCTTCTCCGGCAGATCATTGATAATGGATTTATCTGTCTTCAAGCGGCGGAGAATGAAGGGCGCTATCATCCTTTTCAGCGGTTCATAGCCGGACTCCCGATCCGCCAGTTCCCGCACGAAGCCGGCAAAATGGAGGCGGCTCCCCAGGAGGCCGGGATTCAGGAAATCGAAAAGGGACCACAGGTTGGACAGGCTGTTCTCCACAGGGGTACCGGTCATGGCCAGGCGGTTTCGTGCCGGGATGGCCTTCACCGCCCGGGTCTGCCTGGTACCGGGATTTTTAATAGCCTGGGCTTCATCGAGAATTTCCATATCCCAGGTTCTTCTCTTCAGTCCTTCCAGCCGGAGAGCCATACCATAGGTGGTAATGGTGAGAAATGTGGAAGGCTGGGAAGCCATCTCTTCCATGGCCTCTTTCTTCTGTCCATGGAGAAGGGTAAAAGGCAGGGACGGTGCGAATTTCCGGATTTCTCTTTCCCAGTTTCCAAGAAGCGACGCCGGTACCACCAGGAGTGCCCGGGCCTCCGGACGTTTCTCCCGCACCTTTTCCAGATACGCCAGCACTTCTATGGTCTTACCAAGGCCCATATCATCGGCCAGGCACATGCCAAAGCCCAGGGAGGCCAGCGTATAGAGCCAGCGGAATCCTACATTCTGGTAGGGACGGAGGGCCGCTTTCAGCGTTTTCGGCACCGCCACAGCCCGGATGGAAGCGGGATCCTTCATGTAATGAAGGATTTTCTTCATCCAGGCTCCCGGCCGGTAGGCCAATGCCCCGTTTTCCGAGGATGTAGATAGTTTCAGGGCCTCCCGGAAAGATACCTTGCCGCCGCCCTTCTCCATGAACTGCAGGAGTTTCGTAAGCCTGTCGTGGTCTACTTCAATCCATTTGCCCTTCAGGAAGGCCAGGCCCTCCGATTGGGCGAGGAGTTCCCGAATTTCCTTTTTAGTCAGTTTTACACCGTCCACGGTAAGCTCAGGCCGCAGGGACAGGATAGCATCGAGCCCCAGCCCCTCCGGCTTTCCAACGCCCATGGAAATCGTAACCGATGGCCGGCGCCTGCCGCTTTTCCACCAGTTCGGGATACGGCAGTAGATGCCCTTCTCCTCCAGCGCCGGTACGGCCTTCAGAAAGTCATAAGCCTCATCCGCCGTGACGCCAAAGGGATGAAGCATGGTTCCGTCTTCCACAAATTTTCCCAAAGGCGGCAGCACGGAAGCCGCTTTGTCCAGCGAAGAAAAAAGGCGGAGCAGCTTGTCTCTGTCCCCTTTATATTCCTTCAGGGCGTAGCTGAGCGGCATCTGCCGTGCTTTCCCCTTTTCGTCAAATGTGGCATAGGTAGCAAGGAAAGCGAAGGGATAGGCCCCATTCTTTGTATCCTCCACCAGGTGGAAATAGATACGGTCCGGAATCCTCGCATCCTTCCGACGGCTCCTGAGATAGTCCGCCGGACTTTGGCCGGACTCATTAAAATCCCTGTGAAAAGCCCGGTTCAATTCCTCTACGCTGCGCCGTATCCATGGTTCGTCCACCAATTCCACGCCAGGACCATAGGGCAGGGCTTGCAGGATTTTTTCCACATCCTCCTCCGGAATGGATACGTCCATCTTCCCCTTCAGGAAGGGGAACAAAGGAGACGTCAGGAGTACATTCACAAAGGCTGCTGCCAGGCGATGAAGGAACAGGAAGGAAGGACTGCCGGTGGAAATTTTCTCGAATCCCAGGAAATATAAAGCCTTCCACCGATCTTCATCAAATTGCTTTTTCCATTTCCTGTCCTCCGGGGAAAGTTCTGCCTTCCCCGCTTCATCGGTGGAAAAGCCGTGGGCCGTGAATATAAAGGATAACTGTCTTTTCGCTGTTGTCATCATTAGAACTCCTGATAGAAATACATCCGGCCCCTGGACCCGAAGATCCGGCATGCCAGTCCCTATAGCGTCCTCGCTGCGGGCAGGCACTGCGGCGCCATGCCATTCCGGCACTTCCCATCACCATGCCCAACTCATGGTCTTACCTTCTCAGTCTCCTGTGGGGATGGTACAGCTGCCAGCCATAATGGATGGCGGCCACCCGAAGGAGCAGTACGAAGGAAAAAGCTATCCAGGAAACCAGGGAAAGAGGAAGCCTCCCATGGAGAGCGCACATGAGAAGGCCTCCCGCCACGGAAGCAATGGCATACACATCCATATAGAGGACCACCGGCATCCGGCGGGCCATCATGTCCCGGATAATGCCCCCTCCTACAGCCGTAATGAGTCCCAGCATGGTGGGAAGCACGTAATGGTAGGCCGGCCAGGTATAAAAGGCCGTGAGCACCCCGGTCACCGTGAACGCCGCCAGCCCGATGGTATCGGATATGTGGTAAAGGAAGGAAATCAGAATCTTCCCTCTCCTGGGGATGCGGAAAAAGGGATAGAGGAAACTTACCACCAGGGCAGTCCCAATGGATACGAGAAGGCTATCCGGATGGGTCAGGGCCGTAGGCGGCGTGATGCCGCAGAGCACATCCCGGATCATGCCGCCCCCTACGCCGGTCATGACAGCCAGCACCGTTATGCCGAATATGTCCATCCGGCGGTACAGGCCCACCACGGCACCGGAAAAGGCAAAGGCCACGGTGCCCAGTATTTCAAAAATCATCCAGGTGATGGACATGGGTATCGCCTCTTTAAAAGTGAATTAGCGGGTTAGTGGATTAGTGGAATAATGGCAGGCGTCATTAGCACGGGGCTTCTAGCTTCTAGCGGCTAGCTTTTAGGAAAACTGATCAGCCTGCGGCGCTTTCCTGTCTGTTTAACCCGACAGCCTCCCATGCCATAGGCTATAGAGTTTTCCTAAAAGCTAACAGCTAATAGCTAGAGGCCCCGTGCCAGTGACTCTATACATAAGCATCGAGACCGTCATTTTCTTCAAAACACCAGGTACACCAGCCAGGAGCAGAGAGAAATGAAGCCGTTGGCCAGTGGATTGATGATGCGGTTAATAAATCCGCTGAATACCACCACCATGAGGAGGAGGAAGCCATACCGGGCATTAAAGTTCTCGTATTTGAAGGAAAGCTCCCCGGGGAGGAACATGGAAAGGATCTTGGACCCATCCAGCGGTGGCACGGGAATGAGGTTAAAGAAAGCGAACCATACATTGTACAGCATGATCCAGTTCAAAAAGCGGGCACTTTCCATGGACAGCATACCCAGGCGGTAAAGGATGGCAGAAAGAAGGATAGAAAGGAATCCCAGAAACAGATTCATACCGGGGCCTGCAAAGGACACCTTCAGGACTCCCGATTTATAGTCGTCGTAGTACCGGGGATTGATCATCACCGGTTTGGCCCAACCAAATCCACAGAGCACCAGAAGAATGGTCCCCAGTACATCGAGATGGGCCATAGGATTCACCGTGAGCCGTCCCATAGCCCGGGGCGTGGGATCTCCCAGGGAGTCTGACACGGCGGCATGGGCATATTCATGGAAAGAAAGGGCAATGAGCAGCGCCGGCACCCGGTACAGGAGCGTACCTATATCGAGAAAATCAAACATAACATACTCCTTATGCAGTAAATAATAGAAATATTTATCAATAATATTATACATGGTTTATGGGGTCTCTCATAGAGAGGGGGAAGCGAAAGGGCCCACAGCATTCATTCCTATGAGTGCAAGTAATTGTTCCTTGATTCTTCTATGCCATTCCCTTATACTTGTTATTGTATGATAAAAATAACTTTCTCCTGTGGGAAAAGGAAAAATGGGAGCCACTATGATAGATATTAACCTGAATATGTACCAGACCCTGGCAGCCGCGGTGGCTGTCTTCTTTTTGGGCGGTTTTTTAAAGACAAAAATCAAATTTCTCCGGAAATACTGCATTCCGGCGCCGGTGATCGGGGGCACGATTTTCTCCATTATCAATTGCATCCTGTACACGAAGGGCCTCTGGACCTATACCCAGGACACGGTGATGCAGAACTGGTGCATGATGCTCTTTTTCACCAGTATCGGCTACATGGCCAGCGTGAAGCTCATCAAAAAGGGGGGCATCCTCGTCATTAAGATGGCGGTGCTTGTGGGTATACTGATCATCATCCAGAACTGCATCGGCATCTCCCTGACCCATGTGTTCCATGAAAATCCCCTCATGGGCCTGGCCGACGGGTCCATCCCTCTCGTCGGCGGCCACGGTACCTCCGGCTCCTTCGGGCCGGTACTGGAGAAACTGGGGCTCCCCGATGCTACCACCATCGCCTTTGCGGCAGCCACCTTCGGCCTGGTGGCGGGCTCCTTCATCGGCGGTCCTATCGGAGAGCTGCTTATCCGCCATTTCCACCTGTTTTCCACGGAAACCGATGAATCTTCTTCCACTTTGGACGGGGGAAAGATAAATAAGCATCCGGAGACGGAAGACGATGAAGATGCGGCAGCTAATTACCTCAATATGGATAATTTCATGTACGCCTTCGGCCAGCTCCTCCTGGCCATGGGCCTCGGCACCTACGTGAGCCAGTTCTTCGTGGACATCGGCCTCGTATTCCCCGGCTACATCGGCGCCATGATCGTGGCGGCGGTGATTCGGAACGTGGCGGAGGGGACAAAGCTTTTCGGCATTTACCAGAAGGAAAGCGAAGTCCTTGGGGGCATGTGCCTCAATATCTTCCTCTCCTGCGCCCTCATGAGCCTGAAGCTCTGGCAGCTGGCGGACCTGGCGGTGCCTCTCATCGTCACTCTCCTTATCCAGACCGTGGTGATGGCCCTCTTCGCCTACTTCGTCATTTTCCGGGTCATGGGCAGAAATTATGAAGCCGCCGTCATGGCTTCCGGTACCTGCGGATTCGGCATGGGTGCCACACCGAATGCCATCGCCAATATGAATGCCATGTGCGAACGGTTCGGTCCGGCCCACACGGCTTACTTCGTCATCCCCCTCATTGGCGCTTTCGTGGTGGACTTCCTGAATGCCTCCATATTGATGGTCTTCATGAACCTGCTGAAATAAGGAGCGATTTGAGATGCTTACGGATAGCGTCACTGTCGCGGGGCTTCCAGCTCTTAGCTTCCAGCTTTCAGGAAAACTGATTCGCCTGCGGCGCTTTCTCAATTGTTTTTCTAATAGTTAGACGTGCCGTAAGCTGACCAGTCCTTCCTGGCTGATAGAAGCTAAAAGCCCCCACGCATTTGGCTCTACCCACCAACGCGTAAAAAAAGCATGGAAATTTCTTTCCATGCTTTTTCTATGTCCATTCAGACCGTCCGTCCCATATCTACCGCCATCTGCCTGTCCTTTTCCGGAGGCCTGCCGGCGATGGTGAGGTAGCCGCCGATCATGGCGCCATTGAGGCCCGCCGCCAGGGCGAAGGCCTGGAGATCCCGGAGCGCATTTTCCCTCCCCGCGCAGACCCGCATGATGGCGTGGGGCAGGATGAACCGGTACAGCGCAAACATGCGGAGCACCTCCACCGGCTTCGGCGGATGGTTCTTTCCAAAGGGAGTCCCGGGGATGGGGCTGAAAATATTGAGGGGCACACTGGTCACGTGGTGGCTCCGGAGGGCGAAGGCCATGTCGATCCTGTCATCCTCCGTTTCCCCCAGACCCATGATGCCGCCGGAGCACACTTCCAGCCCCGCCTTCTGGATACGGCGGATATGGTCTTCCTTCTCTTCATAGGTATGGGTAGTGCAGATATGGGGGAAATAGCGCTTTGCGGTCTCCAGGTTGCAGTGAATCCGCTGGCATCCCGCCTCTTTCAGCTGCGAGAGCTGGTCGTCCGTCAGAAGGCCCAGGGAGCAGCATACGGAAAGCTTCGTTTCCTTCGTAATCATCTTTACCGCTTTCACGATGGAGGCAAACTGCACAGGGTCGCTCTGGCCCCTTCCGCTGGTGACGATGCCGAAACGCTCTGCCCCGTAGGCCTCTGCCTGTTTTGCTTCATGGAGCAGGTCTTCCGGACTCCGGAGGGGATATTCTTTCACCCCCGTGTGATACCAGCCGGACTGGGCACAGAATTTGCAGTTCTCCGTGCACCTTCCGCTCCTGGCATTCACGTCGCTGCAAAAACGCATCTTGTCGCCGCAGAAGGTCTTCCGGATCTTGTCGGCTGCCGCCATAAGAAACAGGGGCTCCGCCTTTCCCGCTTCATAGAGCTTCCCCGCTTCTTCCCGGCTGATGTCTTCTCCACCCAGGACTTTGTCCATACAGTCTTCTATATACTTTACATTTTCGTCCATATGATTACTTCCCGATATCAAGAATAAGATACTGGCAGCGAACTGTCAGAAATAGTATGTAGACTGCCGACTCAGTTCAGATTCGGTGCGGTCTGGGTGCGGCCCAGGTCATGGAGCATGGCGATATCATCGGCAGGGTCAGAGCCCTTACTTGTAAGGTAATTGCCGATCATGACGCCGTTCATGCCGCCGGCCAGGGCCATGGACTGGAGGCTCCGGAGATTGATCTGCCGTCCCCCGGCCGTACGGATCTGGGCCTTCGGCAGGACAAAGCGGAACATGGCAAAGGATCGCAGGATTTCGAGAGGGGACAGGCGCTTATTGTGTTCAAAAGGAGTGCCCTTGATGGGATTCAGCACATTGAGCGGTACTGCATCGATGTGCATTTCCTTCAGATGGAACGCCATTTCCACTCTCTGGTCCAGCGATTCCCCGAGGCCAATGATGCCTCCGCAGCAGACACGGATACCCGCTTTCTGGGCACGGGCCACGTTTTCTGCCTTCTCTTCGGCTGTATGGGTTGTGCAGACTTCCTTGAAGAAGGAAGGTGCCGATTCGATATTGCAGTGCAGGCGGCTGATACCGGCTTCTTTCAGCTGGTATGCCTGCTCCTGTGTGAGGAATCCGAGGGAGCAGCATACTTCAATGCCCACTTCCTTGCGGATACGACGGATCAGGTCGAGAATTTCCGCAAAGTCCTTCGGATTTCTCTGGTCACGGCCTGCAGTAACAATATCGAAACGGGCTGCTCCGGCTTTTTTCGCTCTCTTAGCCGCTTCAATGACCTCATCTTCCGGAAGGAATTTATAGGTTTTTACACCTGTATTGTAACGGGCAGACTGTGCGCAGAATTTGCAGTCCTCCTGGCAGGAACCGCTCCGTGCGTTAATGATGGCACAGAGATCCACGCTCCGACCGGAGAACTTCTGGCGGATCTTGTCGGCGCAGGCCAGGAGAAGCATGGTATCTTCATCCTTCGTACGGATGAGGGCCTTTGCTTCCTCCTCTGTCAGCTCTCCGCCGTTCAAAACCTTTTCTGTCCACTTCAAAATCTGTTCACAGCTGCTTTCCATCGCAAACCACTCCTTTTATAAAATCGCCTGCCGTCCAATGACAGGGTAATGCCTTTGTAAAACCTTACGTGGATACGTAATAGAAATATTCGTGTTTCGCAATGGTGCGGAATATTTCTATCCTATGAAGTTGTATTTGAAACCGTATCAAAGCTGGGGCTGGGTCATGGACCGGCCGAGATCAGCGGTCATGCGGATATCCTCTTTCGGATCCCTGCCGCCGGTGGTCAGGTACCCTCCTACCATGATGCCGTTCAGGCCGCCGGTCAGTGCATAGGCCTGCAAGCTCCGGAGGTTCACTTCCCGTCCGCCGGCAGTGCGGATCAGCGCCTTCGGCAGGACGAAGCGGAACATGGCAAATGTGCGGAGAACTTCCAGCGGCGGAAGCCGTTTATTCGTGTAGAAGGGGGTGCCCTTCACGGGATTCAGGATATTCATGGGGACGGAGTCGATATGCATGGATTTCAGTTTGAAAGCCATCTCCACCCGCTGGTCCAGGGATTCCCCAAGACCGATGATGCCGCCGGAGCACACGCGGATGCCTGCCTCCTGGGCGGTGCGGATGATTTCTTCCTTATCCCCCATGGTATGGGTGGAGCAGACTTCCGGGAAATAGGAAGGCGCGGTTTCGATATTGCAGTGAATCCTCGTGATTCCCGCTTCCTTCAGCCGAAGGGCCTGTTCCTTTGTGATGAGACCCAGGGAGCAGCAGACTTCGATGCCCACCTGCTCACGGATCTTTTTCACAATATCGATGATTTCCTCAAACTCATTGGGGTTATCCTGGTTCCTGCCGCTAGTGACCAGGGAGAACCGGACAGCGCCGGCTTCCTTTGCCTTTCTGGCAGCTGCCAGGATCTCATCTTCCGGCAGGAGCCGGTATACCTTGGCTCCCGTATTATACCAGCCGGACTGGGCACAGAACTTGCAGTTTTCCTGGCAGTGGCCGCTTCTTGCATTGATGATGGCACAGAAATCAACGGCGTTGCCGTTGAACTTCTGGCGGATCTTGTCCGCCATGGCCAGAAGCAGCATGGTATCCTCATCTTTGGTACGGATTAATTTCTTTGCTTCTTCCTCTGTAATCTCACCACCATCCATAACCTTTTCGGCCAATCTGATAATTTCTTTGCAAGCACTGTCCATCATGAAAACTTCCTTTCCACTACGGAGCACCTGCCGTTTCAAATTGTTACCTTGTAGACAAGTATAAAATAAACAATGGATTCTGTCAATCCGTTTATTTCTATATGTTGACAATATGTTAACGGATTATCCTGATTGCGGTTGGAGCCACCAGCACGGGGCTTTTAGCTTCTAGCTTCTAGCTTCTAGCTTCTAGCTTCTAGCTTCTAGCTTCTAGCTTCTAGCTT